>Ga0008835_100468_pt1 | contig 37632 bp, 29 predicted proteins | sample HotLakConsoUCCRE_FD_62215 | JGI IMG/M metagenome (GOLD analysis project Ga0008835, IMG submission 62215) | Hypersaline microbial mat communities from Hot Lake, Washington, USA - Hot Lake Consortium UCC-RE (Hybrid Assembly) ... | reverse complement strand
ATGGACTCGGCTGATGATCTCAATTTCAGCCAGTGTCGAACATTCCGGGCTGATATGCCTCAGGAATGTTCTTTTTTCAGATAACTCTGATTACCGAGAGAACTTCGCACTGCCCAGTTCTTTTACGCGCCGATACTATGGCAATGGATAAGAGGGTTTGAGCTATTGCAAATCTTGCAACTTTACTGAGGTAAGGGGCCGTCGTCCCAGCAGTCTCTGAGCGACGATGGGTTAATTCTGTAGGAAGGGTCGATTGAGATCGACCGCTGCCCCTTGAGAAGTGATGCAGATATCCAGTCCCACGACGCCCTGAGCGACATCCATTGCCAAAGATGAACCTCTGCCCCTCGCCGCTGCATCTTTGAGCCTCATCGTCTTGAACACTGGTCATTGCATCTTTGAGCCTCGTCGCTGCATCTCGAATATGGGTCGTTGCATCTTTGAGCCTCGTCGCTGCATCTCGAATATGGGTCGTTGCATCTTTGAGCCTCGTCGCTGCAGCTTGAACATGGGTCGCCGCGTCTTTGAGCCTCACCGCTGCATCTTGAACATGGGTCGCTGCGTCTGAGGTACTCTTTAACATCACCCCTGAGCTAGTTTTTTGATGGAATGTTTGGGTAGGGCAGGCAGCGATCGCCCTACCCAACCTGTGCTACTACGCAAACACGCTATTATCCAACCCCGTCACGCCCTGCACGACGCCGAGCAGCTCGTTGCTGTTGGTGAGCACCAGGGTGTCGCTGCTCAGCTCGAAGAACCTAACACCCTCAGGGGTAAGACCGCCGAGGCTGATCTGGTCAACGCCAACTTCGAAGTCGGTAATGGTGTCGATGCCCTGGCCAATAGCAAAGACGAACTGGTCTGCGCCTGCGCCCCCCGTGTAGGTGTCGTCGCCAAGGAGACCGTCGAGGCGGTTGGCGGTTATGTCTCCAGTAAGGATGTCGGGAGTGTCCGTGCCGATAATGTTACTAGTCTCTCCATGGCTGTTTTCTAGGCCATTGCGGAAGGTAGGCAGCAAATCGCGCACCAGGTTGTCATCTGATCGCCCGTTGGTCAGCTCCACATAGGTGATATCCTCCGCTGGGGAATACCACAGGTTCGAGCGGAAGCCCAGGGTTTGACCCCGATGGGCATACCAGAACCGATTGGGCGACTCGATGGTGCCAATGCCCAGGCCATAGGTGGTGTAATTGGGCGAGCTGACCCGAATCGTGTCCAGCATCTGCGCCAGCGTTTCCGGCTGGAGCAGGGTGCGATCCTTCAGCAGCGCATCAAAAAACGCGGCTAAATCTGTCGTGTTAGAAATCAATGACCCTGCCGACCCCGCCCAGGAAAGATTAGTAATGCTGAGGTCGTCCAGGATGCCGTTGTTGTCAAAATCCCAATAGCCCTTAATATAGCCGCCGGGAATGGCTTCTTCGCCAAAAATAAAAGTATCTTCCAAATTCAGCGGGTCAATGATCCGGCGGCGGAGTTCGTTGCCGTAGCCGTTGCCCGTTACCGCCTCAATAATCGACCCGGCCAGAATGTAGTTGGTGTTGGAATACTGCCACGACTCCCCCGGCCCGAACAGCGGCTCTACTCCCTCCAGAAAGCCGATCAATTGTTCCGGCTCCCACTGCTGCAAAAACAAGGTGGGGTTACTGCTGGCCTGAATCACAAATTGATCCAGATAATCGGCGATGCCGCTGGTGTGGTTGAGCAGTTGCCGAACGGTAAGGGCGCTGGCGTTGGGGATGACATCGGTGAAGGTAGGGGGGAGCCAGTCCGTCAGCGTATCTTCTAACGAAAGCTGACCCTCTTCTACCAGTTGCAGGATCGCTGTAGCAATAAAGGTTTTGGTGATGCTGCCCGCCTCAAAACGGTCATCCGGCTGCAGCGGCGTGTTGTTGGCAAGATCAGAAACGCCGCTGGCTCCAAACCAGTCGCCATCGGGACTGAGGATGGCAACGGCGGCTCCAGGCACTTCGGGGGCACGGGTCACGTCGAGGGCGGTTTCGAGGTCGGCGATGAGGGTGTCGGGGAGCATAGGGGGAGGGGGTGGATGGGTGGATGAGTGGATGGGTGAAAACTCTGAGATCCCAGGGTTTACCCAAAACCCTGGGATCTGGTTAGGGGCTAACCTACCGCTTCGTGTATGGGTTCCGATCAGGCAAACACAGAACTGTTGAGGCCAGTGACGCCCTGGACGACGCCGAGTAGCTCGTTGCTGTTGGTCAGGACTAGGGTGTCGTTACCCAACTCGAATGTCTTGATGCCGTCAGGGGTCAATCCACCCAGCTTGATCTGGTCGGTGTCAACCTCAAAGTCGGTGATGGTGTCAACGCCTTGAGCTAGAGCAAAAACGAACTGATCAGCCCCAGCGCCGCCGGTGTAGGTGTCGTCACCGAGGAGACCATCCAACAGGTCATCGCTATCCGTACCCGTTAGTTCATCGTTACCGTCGGTGCCTGTGCCAGGGCCATTGGGATCGCCGCTGGCAAGCGAGACCAGGGCATCTAACCTGGCATCGCCAACATCGACTCCCGCCAGGTCGACCATGCCGAGGGCGTTTGCCAGCTCAGGTGCCAGTAGCAGATCCGTACCGCTGATTTCTAGCTCATCGCCAGAAACGGCAGCGGCACTGGGGGCACTGAGGTCAAACAGAATCTCCAAACCCAGGGGATCTTCGAGGGTGTCAGCCACAAAGAAGCCACTGGCCGTTTCAGAAACCCGGTTTGGATCAAAGCCGATGGAGAACTCGCCAATGGTGGCTTCAGCTCCGCCTAACCCAAGGGTGATGGTGCCAGAATGCGCGATCGCGCCGCTGAGAGGCGTGAAAGGCGGTGCCGAGAAGCTAAAGTCAGTATCCTCGGTGATGGCGAAACCGACCTGGAAGGCTTCCGAGAAGGGTTCTGCATCACTATCGGTACCGACCAGGGTCAGCCCCGCCGCTGTCTCTAGCAGCGGCAGATCCAGGAAGACGCTGGTGACGCCTGACTCGACCTCGAAGATAGACGTTTCGCCGCCGCCATTGTCGGCTGACAGACTAGCCTCTAGGCGGTAAGGACCGGGCTCGAAACGACCGGGGAAGGTCCAGCCGCTGCCGCTACCGGCCATATTGGGGTCGTAGAAATCATTACCCAGGGTGCTGACGCCAGCATAGTAAGTACCAGCTTCGGCAGCGGTGAACTGAATGTAGGAGTCGCCGTTGGCCTGGAAGACTTCATCGGGTGCACCATCGTTATCGCTGATGGCGACTTCGTTACCATTCGCATCAAAGATCCGCAGCACTGAATCCATCAGCGAGCCTGCGACCCCTGCATCTCCGGTCCCCCCCGCATCAATATCGATGGTGAGGGTTTGACCAGCTTCGAGTTCGAAGGCGTACATATCGACATCTTCGGAGGCGTCGATCAGGTTGCGGGTGGCGCGGGTGGTGCCAATTTCGCCCTCCACAACCACGGCGGCACCGTCGGCAGGGAGCGCGATCGCTTCGGCAGCGGCAAGGGTGTCGTTAAACTCCGTTTCCATCAGTGCCATGTCATCACCGTCGCCGTTATCGTCGCCGCCATCATCGTCCGGCAAGGGCACCGAGTTGGGATTATCAGCAATAGTGAGACTGACGGCATCGGCATTAGGGGCGATCGCATACCCTACCCCCGGCTGCACCGTAAAGGTCAGCTCCTCGATGCCTTCTAGCGCTACCGCTGGGTCAATATCGGGAATGGTGGTCTCATCGAAGGCCGACAGGGTAATGCTGGCGGTCTGTTCCGTGATGCGGAAGTAGAAACCGCTAGAGCTGAAGTTAGGTGCAGGAATGGAGCCATCGGTAATTTCCGCGTTCAGCACGTCGAACTCACCCAGGGCGGCCCGCACCCCGCTGTCGACATAGACCAGCACGCCTTCGGCGGGGGGAGCCTCGCTTAGATTAAAGGTGAGGGTGGTTTGGTTGCCTTCCGACTCGACCAGGGCGGTTTCGCTAAGGGAGAGACTAACTTCAGGAACCGTGGGTAGGGCTGGCACTTCTGCCAAAGTATCGTAGACCGTGGTGGAGAAGGTATCCTCACCCACGCTATAACCCGCTCCGGGTTGCAGCGTAAAGGCGAGAGGCGCAGACCCGTCGGTAGCGGGCTCCTCCAGGTTGGCCACGTTCAGGTTGGCGATCGCATTCCGCTCAGTGAGCAATAGCCGCAGGCCAACAGGCGCACCATTTTCGTCGTAGGCCGCCCCCAAAACCTCAGCTCCGGGACTAAATAGTCCCCCGGTCTCAAAGATACTGCTCAGATCCGTGTCACTGGTCAGCACCACCTCCAGACCCGCTTCGGGAATAGTGCCGTTTACGGTCAGCCCCAAGGTGAGAATGGAGGCCCCATCGTCGATGGACTGCACCAGGGCATTCGCCAGCAGGTTATCGTCACCATCGTAGGTGCCGGGGGTGGCCGAGAGAGAAACGGTGGGGCCTTCGCCGCTGCTCGGTTCGGGCACAAAGGGTTCGGGCACAATCTCCTGGTTGAGCAGCAGGTTCAGGCTGTACTCGCCACTGCTGCGTCCGGCACCGCTCCCTGTCACATTGGGGTCGTAAGGGTCATTTTCGCCAGGGTCGAAGAAGTCAAACTCACCGTTAGGGAAGCTGCTGACGCCGACATAGTAAGTACCCGCCGTCTCAGCGGTGTATTCCAGATAGGAGTCGGTACCAGCGGCAAACAACTCATCGGGAGCAAAGTCGTCATCGCTTTGAGCCAGAGCGTTGCCGTCAGCGTCGAATAGTCGCAATACCGGATCGAGATCGGAGCCAAGTTGGTCAGCGTCGACATCGAGGCGTATGGTATCGCCAGCAGCGAGCTCGAAAGAATACAGGTCGACGTCTTCGGTCTGGTCAACTTCACGGTTGTTCCGGAAGTTGAAGGCGATCGCGCCATCCACCGATACCAGAGGATTGTTGGCACTCAGGCCCGTCAATACAGCGGTCGCTAAGGTGTCGTTCGACTCAGTATCCGTAACCGGGGGAGCTGGTACTTGATCAGCCGTATCCACGATTCTAAAGCTGCCCGCCCCGCCATCTGGACCAATTTGATAACCTTCGCCCTCTAGGACCGTAAAGGCAATTTCTTCCAGCCCTTCGGCAACGCCATCATCGACAACCGGGAGGGAAACGGTGGCCGATTTGCCAAAGATTGTGAGATCAAAGCCACCGGGGCGAATGGCCGAAATACCGCCATTCTCAACCTGTAGATTAAAGAGATCAAACTCAGGTAGGCCCTCAGCTTCAACGGTGATCGTCAGCGGACCCTCTTGGGGTGGGGCACTCAAGTCAAAGGTATAAGTGGCTAATGTGCCCTCGGATTCAACCAAGACATCTTCGGAGGCGGCAACACTGACCTGCACCAGCGAACTCCGACCCTCACGCAGGAGAACCGTGGCCTCCCCAGCTCCCTCAGTGATGGTATAACCCGCTAGCGGCTGTAACGCTACAGTCACGTCTTCGATGCCTTCAATCTCTTCATCAACGGCAGCTTGCAGCGTGATGCTGGCAGTGGGTTCCGTAATTTTGAAGTAGAACCCTCCCGCACTGCCATCAGGGGACGGGAAGACACCGCCTGTCACCCCAGCATTCAATAGGTCGAAGTCACCCAAGCCTGCCCGCTCGCCTGTGCTGACGTAGGTGATGATGCCTTCGGGGGGAATCTCGCCCGTCACGGTGAAGTTCAGGGTGACAGCGCCGCTGCCTTCAGACAGGGGAGTGGTGCGATCGATGCCGATGGCAATTTCTGGAATGACGGTGGGTTCCGGCACCTGATCCAGGGTGTCGTAAACCGTGATGCTAGCGCTGTCGGTCGAGGGGGTGTAATTTTCCCCCGCCGCAACCGCGAAATTCACTTCATGAGGACCTTCAGCCTCTAAGCCCAGACCGTTGGCAAAATTGATCACGGTGTTGAAGGCATCCATGCGGACCTGAATGCCGGTGGCATTGCCGTTAGCATCATAGATGGCACCCAGCACTTCACCCCCGAAGGTAGTCGGGACAAAGTTAGAACCCTCAAAGAATTCCGTCAGGTCAGCCAAATCAGTGGTGATATTGACGATCAGACCCTCTGCCGGAATCGGGGCATCCGATTGCAGCGCTAAACTCAGTACGGGTGTCCCTTCGGGAGGATTTTTAACCAGATTGGGAGTGAGTAGATCACTACCGTCAAAGACGCCACCAATCACGCCGACCGAAATGACCGGGGGCGTTTCTTCGATGGTCAGTGTGACGGCACTAGCGTCGGGGTTGACGGCATACAGCTCACCGTTTTCCAGGCTAAAGTCAAAGCTTTCGACCCCCTCTCCTAGACCATCTTTGAAGATAGGCAGGGTGATCGTCGCCTGATTTTCAACCAGCGTGACGATAAAGCCGCTGGCGTCGGTATTGGGACCGGGAGAACCCTCGATGCCAGTGGTTTCTAGCTCACTGACGGCAAACTCACCCAAAGCTCCGGCACTGGGGCTGGTAACGAAGACCTGCAGGCCACCTTCAGGAATATCGCCCTCGACGTTGAATGTAACTGTGAGCAGTTCGCCCTCCGCGATCGCGGTGCGATCGGTAGACAAACTAATGACCGGAGTAGTGGCGTCAACAATGCCCTCGGGACTGTCTTGTAGCGTCAGAGTGACCGGGGCAGCGCTGTCAGCGATCGCATACCCGTCTCCAGCCTGCAGCGTGAAGACGATGTTTTCGGCCATCTCCGCCAGAGCATCATCAAAGATTTCCAGCTCAAAGGAAGCGGTGTTTGCCGTCAATACCAGGTCGAGCACGTCGAAATTGGGCGGCATGAGCCGACTGATGACGCGCCCTCCGTCAATTCCTATCACGTTGCCGCCTAAGAAAGCGACACTATCAAAGCTGCCGGTATCGGGGTTGATGCTGGGACGACTGGCGTTGGCCAGATCAAAGAACCACTTGCTGTCATCGGCATCCACGCCGAGGGCAATGGACAGACCGCCCTCGGGAATGTCGCCAGTCACCGTAAAGCTAAAAGTGACTACGGTATTTTCAGATTCCGTCAGGGTCGTGACATCGGTCGTGAAATTCACCACAGGAGCCTCACCGCCGCCGCCACCATTGGTCGCATCAGCAATGTTAAGGGTGACGCTACCGGCATTGGGATCAACCTCATAGCCCTCGCCATCAATCACTTCAAAAGTGAAGGACTCATTGGCTTCATCCTCATCAGCCCCATCGTCCAACACGGGCAGAGTGATGGATGCAGTTGGTTGGGTTAGCGTCACGAAGAAACCGCTATCCCCATCTGCCGGAGTGGGGAACTCAGCAATCCCCTCGCTCAATACCGCGTTGAAGACATCAAACTCAGTCAAACTTCTAAGCCCGTTTTGGGTACTGTTGACGTCGTTGATCAGCACGGTCAGCCCACCTTCGGGGATCTCACCATCTACGGTGAAGCTAAGGGTGATGCTTTCACCTTCCACAGAATTCGCTTTATCCAGGGCGATGCCGACCATAGGACCAGCCGCAGATGGTTCATCTGAGACGGTAAGTGTCACACTGCCAGCATCGGGATCAACCTCGTACAGTTCGCCATTGGCCAGGCTGAAGGTAATGTCGAGGGGATCCTCTGCCAGAATGTCATCAAACACATTTAGGGAAATTGTTGCTGTAGGCTCAACCAGGGTGACAAAGAAGCTGCTGCCGCCGCCATCGCCGACGCTGGGCAGTCCTTCGATGCCAGTAGTGGTGATGTTGCCCAAGTCAGCCAAGTCGAACTGGCCCAGGGAACCAGAGACATCACTTTGAACCAACACCTGTACCCCTTCTGGAGGGATATCGCCATCGACTGTGAAGGTGACAGTGAGGGGATCGCCCTCCGCCAGATTGGTTTCAGATACCGAAAGACCGACAGTGGGACCAACCCCAGGGCCACCATTGTCGTCATTAATCGTCAGCAAAGTAGAGTTTTGAACCGGGTCTACGGTATAGCCGTTACCTTCTGCCAATTGGAAGTCAAAGGTCTGAGCCCCTTCTTCCAGGAGGTCGTTGATAATAGGCAGCACGAAGGAGGCATTGGGGGAAGAAAGGAGAATCTGCAGGCGACCCGTTGCTTCGTCAAAGCCAACAATTTCGGAGTCGATAAACTGAACCTCACGATCAGCAGCAAATTGTTCGGTGAAGGTGATGACATCGTTCTCGCCTAGGGTATCGAAGTTAACGACAATGCCCTCTTCCGGAAACTCACCCGTCACGGTCCACTGCCACACTACCTGGACATCAGCAGTTTCTTCGGAAACGGTGTTGGGGATAGCTTCAAAGCTCACCACCGGCAGCTCTCCGGAGGGGGGCTCAGTGGGCGGTTCCGTGGGCGGCTCGGTGCTGGCAGCACCTACGTTAAATGCCAGAGTGTAATCGCTATTCGCCCCCAACTGCTGCAGGGCAAAGGTGTAGGTACCGCTGGGTAGAGGGCTGTCGAAGCCGATCGCTCCAGTGCCGTTACCAATGTTGTTCAGAATGTCGGTGCTGGCTTGACCCTGGCCAAACAAGGTATAGCCCAGAAGGTTGCCTGTGTTAGCACTTTCGTCTAAGGGTTCGGTGAAGGTAGTGCCCTCTTGAACACCAATGAAGCTGGTGTCACTGCCAGCGGAGTAGGACTCTAGGTCCAGGGAGTCTAGCTGAAATCCTTCGGGCACAGTGACGGTGACATATTCTTGATCACCGCCGCCCGTGGTAGCGGAGAGCCGAGTGGTGCCTTCTGCGAGGGGCAACTCCAACGGGCTGTTTGGGTTGTCGGAAATATCGCCACTCACCGCTTCGTCGTAACCAGCGGCAGGCGGCTCTGTCGGAGGTTCGAGCGTGGTCGGCAGTTGGCTGACATCATCCGCAAAGAGCACGGTGCTGCTGGCGGCATTGGGGTCAATTGTGTAGTCATCAACCCCGGTGATGCTGCTCTGGTCTTCAGTTGCAATTTGATCTGCCGTTAGTAAAGAGAAAGTGGCCTCTACCAGACTGTCGAAGGTCTCCGGCAGGAAGGTGTCGGGTTCAGGATTGTCAAAAATGTCAAGAGTCACCGTGGCGAAGGTCGCCCCTTCAGTGATTTCGACGGCCAGCCCAGAGTTATCAAAGTTTGTTTGAGTCGCAAACAGGTTAAGGTTTTCGGTCTGGGGATTGGCGATCGCCCCCGGCAGATCCAAACGGTTAAGAATCTGCTCAACATCGCTGTCGATATAGATCTTGAGACCACCCGCAGGGGCAGGCTCGTCTAAATCGAACCGGAGAGTAAGCGATGTGCCCTGGTCTTCAACCAGGGCGTTGAGGTCACCGTCGAAATTGGTAGAGGTGCTTAGACTAACTTGAACCATGGGGACGTTGCTCCAATGAGTCGTGGTGAGGATGCCTACTGGGGACTAAGAAGGGCAATAGCCGATATCGCAGCCCATCCCATAGGCATCAGGTGTTTTGTGCAGAAGCTGAATGGGAAAAATGCCCCTGGCGCACCGCCGATATCTCCACTAGAAACCAGCAAGAGCGCTTGGCGATCGCGTCAGGGTGAATAGCTGTGGTTGAGCAATGGCAACGCGACGTCTCGCACCAAAGCTCATTTGGAAATTTCAAGACAGACCCGCTCAGCATCAAAATCCGACTCCACCGTCGATTTATGAATATCGCGACAGCAGATAGAAGGTTTGATGCTCAAAGAAGCCTCGGTTTGATCAGCTAAGTAATGAGATTTACTCTCAATAGTTCACAGTGATAGTACCACTCAATTTTGGTTTTGGGATAGCAAGCTTGATGCGCTAATGTGGTTTTCTATACAAATTCCTAGAGGGATTTGACTTGGCGAAGGCTATGTTTTGTAACAGATTTGACTCTTTTCGTTCTTCAATCATCCGCCTCATCAGCATTTCACCGATCCCTCCTCTGAGAGAAAAAAGGAACCTAGTGGAATGTTTATTCAAATAAGTTATCAGTGAACCATTTCTTATTGAATTTATTTCTCGATAAGCGATCGGCTTTCAACAGAGCAATGTCATCCAACTTTTGCAAAAAATGCAAATCTAGAGAGGGGGTTTTGGGTTTTGGGTTTTGGGTTTTGGGGTTTAGGTTTAGGGTTTTGGGGTTTAGGGTTTGCCAGTACCCAGTACCCAGTACCCAGTACCCAGTACCCAGTACCCAAACTTTGAATCCCTCCACCCTCCACCCCTCCACTCCCCTACTGGTCAACCAAACTGCTCTCCAGCGAATGATCGGGCAAGATCGTTTCTACTGATCGCAGCGTCCGAAAGCCATAGCCCCCCAGACCGACTAGCAGCATTAGCACTGCCATCAGGGTGTAGAGCAGGGCGATGCCTGCGCCCTCTCCAGTGCCGATCAGCGGACCAAAGATGGGGGCGAGTCGGCCCTCGGGTTGCATCGCGGGCTCGAAGACGAAATCAGCGAGGGGACCCGCGAGGAGGGGGGCGATCGCGCCAATCCCTAAACCAATCATCTGATCGGCGGCGAGGACGCGCCCTTGCAGAGGGGGCGGTACCTTGGCGTACCAAATCGCATTGCTAGAGCTGTAGTAGAGGGGAATCAGCAGCGTAGCGGCAAAGTGGGCCGGAATCCACACCCAGGCAGTTTGGCCGAGACCCAGCGCGATTTTGCAGAAGCCTGTGCCCGCAAAGCCCAGCAGCATCCCGTGAATGCGCCGCTTAAAGCCGCCTTTCCAGCTCACCATGAGCGCCCCCAGCACGCCTCCCACCCCGGCAGCGGTGGTCACCGCTCCGAGTACCTGTTCTTCGCCGCCCGATCGCGCCAAAATCATCGGGTTGTACAGTGCTTTGCCGATATCGCTAGGCAAAGCAAAGCAGGAAAAGGCCAGCACCAGCGCCAGCAGACCGGGTTTGCTGAAAATGTAGCGAAAGCCAAAGGTCAAGTTTGACCAGTCAACAAGAGGTGTCGTTGCCTCAGTATCGTCGGAGCTCGGAGAGGGAATATCTGATGCTAGCAAGATGAAGAAGGCGACCAGAAACGTGGTCAGGTCAATCAGAATGATGCCCTGTAAGCCAATGACGGGGTACAGACTGCCTGCCAAAATGGGGGAAAAGATGGCACCACTATAGTTCACTGCCGCCACCATGCTCTCAGCGCGGGTGTAATCTCGTTGTGAGACGAGCAGGGCAATAGAGGTGGAGTAGGCCAGGGTTTGAATTTGGCCAAAGCAGCCGTAGACCGCTACAGCAGTGTAGAGATGCCAGATTTGCAGGCGATCGCCCCAGTACAGTAGAGCGATCGCCAGGGTGCAAAGCATCGCCACGATGTCTCCCAAAATCATCAACTGCTTGCGGGGAAAGCGATCGACGATGATGCCCGCTAGCGGCGTCACAATAATACGGGGGAGTTGCGAGAAAAACGTTACTAGCGCCAAGCTAGTCGCCGAGCCCGTCACATCCCAGACCCAAAAGATCAGAGCAAAGACGGTCATGTAGCTGCCAATGGTGGAAACCAGTTGTCCCACCCAGATGCGGATGAATCTTTGCACGCGTTAAAACTCCCAACCGATGGTGCCAAAGATGGTGAAGGGTGCTCCGGGCGTTACCCGAAACTGATCCCTTGCCCCCTCAAAATATCGGACATCAAATAGGTTTTGAAAATTGAGCTGGGCTCGAAACTGATCACGGCGATAGAAGATAGATGCGTCAGTCCGTACATAGCTGGGAATAGTAAACGGGGTCCGCAGGTCACCATTGCGATCGCCGATAAAATAAACCCCGACACCAGCCCCTAACCCAGCAAAATCGCCCTCTTGAATTTCGTATGATGTCCACAGACTAGCCGCATGTTCAGGCACATTGAGTAATCCGGTGCCTGCTTCAAACTCGTTAGCGCTCGTAACGCGAGCATTGGTGTAGGCGTAGTTGGCAATGATATTCCAACCTGGGGCCAGCTCTCCCGCAATGTCTAACTCTACGCCGTCGCTGGCTTGCTCCCCCACCTGCACCTGAAAGCCGGGATTGGCTGAGTCTTGGGTCAACACATTGGTTCGGCGCAGCCGATAAAATGCCAGCGTCGCTGAAAGGCGGCCATCCAGCGCATCCGCCTTCATACCCACTTCAATTTGGTTGCCTCGCTCCGGTGCAAACACTTCTCCAGATTCCGACTGACCCAGCGTTGGATTAAAGGATTCGGTATAGCTGGCGTAAATCGAAAAATTTTCAATTGGTTTATAGACAATGCCAACGCGAGGAGTAAAAGCCGTATCAAAGGTTTCAATCGGCAAAGGATTCGTTAGATTTGCGTCGTCCCTAAAAAACTGATCGGCGAAATCGACCCGCCCGCCCAACAAGACAATCAAATTATCCGACAAGTTGAGTTGAGATTGGCCATACAGACCAATTGTGCTGCGGCGAGTAAAGCTGTCTGAACGAACGGCTCGGACAAAGTCAGGATTGTTCTCTGGAAAGAATCGTCTGGGATCGTAGTTGGGCTCAAACACATTGAACTGTTCGACATCTGGGTCGAAAGCAGGCAGGAATTGCCGCGAGATTAACCGGTCCTCTTGGGTTTCCTGAAACCACTCTACGCCCAATAGCAAGGTCTGGTCGATGCCAGCAATTTCAAAATCTCCGACGACATTCGTATTGAGTGTGTAGGCCTCACGATTGCTGGGGTTGTCAAGATAAATTCGATTTAGCTGACTGAAATTAAGTCGTCCGCCTTGCTGGACAAAGCTCACGGGAGCGACAAAACTGTCTTGAGCCGTGTTTTGAAAAGACCCTAAGAACTCGTTCCTGACTTGCCAGTTGTCGTTAATTTGATGATCTAATCGATAACTGATGCGAGAAATATTGCTCTCCGCTCGACTAATATCCGGTTCACCCGTGTTAGTGCGAATATCCAGGGTGCCAGCTTGAGCGATATCCGCTTCCGAGAAAGCTCCCCCAGCCAGGAATCGATCCGCCAGCGTATTATTTTCGATGCCGATCGCAGAAATCGCCGGTAGTCCCGCCGAAGAAGCTCGAACCTGATTGTAAAGATACTCAACATCAATGATTAGGCTTGTGCGCTCGGTATCCAGGACTTGCAAGGTCGGAGCAAAAAAGAAAAACTCGCTATTTTCAAAATCAACAAAGCTGCCTCGGTTCTCATAGGCCAAATTAGCGCGATAGGCGGCTGTCTCAGTCAGCGGCCCGGTGAAATCCAGGGCCGTTCCATAAACGGAATAGTTACCCGCGGTCAATTCAGCCTCGTAACGAGGGTCGCGGAGGGGCACCTCAGTCACCAGGTTGATGGTGCCGCCCAAATTTCCGGCTCCAAATAAAACCGATGCTGGCCCTTTTAGCACTTCAATGCGCTCGATGTTAGTGATGCCAGAGCCCAGGCGGAGCGTATCGTCCCGTAGACCATTCCGTAGAATGTTATCAGTTTCGAAGCCGCGAATAATGGGGGTGGTAGCGCGGGAGCCACTAGCGGTTCGCCCCGCACTGACGCCGCTGGCATTCCGCAAGGCCTCCCCCAAACTATCGGTCCCCTGATCCTCCAGAACGGCTTCGGGAATCACTTGGATGCCCTGGGGAACGTCCAGAATGTCGGTATTGGTGCGAGTGCCGACGCTAGCATCAGGTACCTGGTACCGAGGGAGAGGTTCGGCGGCCACAATAATGCGCAGGGTATTGCCAAACTCCAGGTCTTCGGCATCGGTTGATTCGCCGGGAGGAGTCGTGGCGATGTCCAGAATGAGGGCATCGGCGGCGCGTTCCAGGTAGGCGTTGGGGGCAGTTTCGGCAGCGGCGACAATTGTCATCTGCACAGTGTCGTCAGTGGTCTCCGCGATCGCGATGGAGGCGACCGAGGGCACCGGGTTATCCTGCTGAAAGCCATCACCGGGTAATGCTAGTTGAGCCCCGACGATATCCACCCGCAGGGTGTTTTGCTCCTGCACCTGAAAAATCTCGGGCACTGTGGGGTCAGCGGTGACCAAAACGACCTGCAGGCCGTCCTCAATGGGTATGAACTGAATTTGGGTAATCTGCGTCACCGGAGTCGCCTGGCTTTCCTGAACCTCCGGCACGTCCTGACTGTCCTGCGGCGCTTCGACACCTTGATCATCGGGCGTTTCTGGGATGCCTTCACCCGCTTGCGGCACTTCTACGTCTTGATTGTCCGGAGCCTCCAGGACATCCTGATGGCTTTGAGGAGGCTCGTTATCTTGACCGTCTTGAGGTTCTGGAGTGTCTTGGTTGGCTTGAATGATTTCGGTATCGGCAGCGGTTTGGGCCAAGCTGGGCGAAACCAACACCAAGGGAATACTCGCCGCGATCGCCAAGCGCATTAATCCATTAATGTGACGCATTCAAATCCTTACGGTTACAAACGACTGTCCTCAGCAGACCAGCGGCAAGCAGCATTCTACAGTTTATTGAGAATCGAAATCAATTATCAGCAATGGAAAGGGGCGAATAGTGGGGTTGAGGGACCCGGTCCCCGATTTAACGAATTTCCACAACGTTGCAGGGGAGTACAGGGACTGGGTCCCTTGAGAGGTGCTAACCGGAGCACCCAAATTTTGCTCACGGTTGACGTTCATCGCTCGCCGCTTCCGGCTGCGACTCGACCGAAGCCTCAGGCGTGGGGACGGGCTGAACAGGCTCGGCGGTAGGTTGAGGCTCAGGGCTGTCTTGGGGAGTTGGCGGCTCGGCGGCATCGGCATCGTCGCTCGGGACTGGCTCATCCGGTACCGACTCTTGCCCCTCAGCTGGGGCAGGACTCTCCCCACCAGCCTCTTCCTCTAAACGGGAAGGGGTTTCTTCAGCTTCAGCCGGAGTCATTTCCCCGTCGGTATCAGCCTCCTCGGCCTCTTCAGGATTGTTCAGCTCCTCATCAGTGGGCGATTCGGGAGCAGAGTCTTCAAAGGGTTGAGGAGAATCGGGGGGCATCTCGTCTAAAGTTTCTTCAGGCTCCGCCTCCGGCTCGGCTTCAGGTTCGGCTTCAGGCTCGGAGGCTTCAGTCGGGCTAGGTTCGGGTATCGCCTCAGTTTCTGGGGCAGGGGATGGAGTCGCCCCCGTAGCGGCGGGATCAATCGGTACGATGGACTGCTGCACAGGTAGTTCAATTACTTCTCGCTCCCCGGCGGTTTGCGCGGCCTCGAACTGCTCCGAACCTTCAATCACAAAGGTCACCTCAACCGAAACCTGACCGCCTAAACCGTAGGGATCGTCAAACCGCCAATTGGCCCGCGCTTCTGCTAGCGCCGCCTGGTCAAACGCAGTATTACCGCTAGAGCGCTCTAGCGCCGCTTCGACAACATTGCCATTTTCATCAAAAATGACGTTGATGATCGGTTGCCCCTGGATGTTTTCGCGCCGCTCCGAAAGCGGATAGTCGGGAGCAGAACAGGGATTACAGGCCACGCGCCGGGCCGCCGGAGGACGGGCACGGGCTACTTCCTGTACAGGCTGACGCTCTACAACGGGGGGAGGTTCAGGGGCCTGCTGCACATTGGGCGGACCCACAGGCTCGGTGGGATCACCTTCGATGCTGCCATCGCCACTGACGAGGCCAATGGTATCGGCCTCTCCCGCTACCCCCTCGCCCCCTTCTACCCCCGTTTCGGTCGCGATTGCAGACTCCGTCGGCACCGTCTCAATCGAATCTGCCGTAGGCGGCGTCGGAATCACCGATTCCGAGGTTCTCAGCGGCGGCGCAGACTCCTCTGGAGCCGAGGCAGCGGGTTCATTCTCAGTGGCAGATTCAGCGGGGGGGGGCGGCGTTACTGGGGTTTCCGGTTCTGGGACTTCCTTCTCAACAACAAAGATCTCAATGGGTTCTTCAGTGGCCTCTAAATCCAGATCGCCCATCAGATTATTCGCAATCCGAACAATCAACGGCACCGAAGACAAATGCATCCCAACCGCTGCGATCGCCGCCCCTAGCAGCACCCACCGAAAAATTTTCAGCTCCTTAACTCGTCCTTCAGAGGACGACTTTGAAAACCTCATAATCCTCTGCCCGATGAAAGTTTGTTGAGAACTTTTCTCATGTTAATGCAATCCATACAAAGCAATTAGGAGATCTCTGAAAAAGAAAATACCCGAAAAATGTGTGGTGTAGGTTGCGGTTGACGTCAGGAAATCCAACAGCATAAAGGATTTCAGCCTGTTGGGTCTCTTTCCTCAACACCAACCTACGATGGGAAATTCATTTTTAGAGTACACCTTAACCCATCAAGCCCATTTCCCATCCCCACTTACCCAATACCTGATACCCAATACCTGATACCCAATACCTGATACCCAATACCTGATACCCAATACCCCCTTTCCTCAACCCCCACCATCCCCAACCCTCAAAACCGGATTAACCCAAGTCAGCAGCAAAGCCGCGATCGCCGCCATAGCAGCACTGACAAAAAACGGCGTAGCGGTTCCCACTTGGGTATACAGCCATCCTGCGATCAAACTGGCAGGCAGAGCCACCAACCCTGTCACCAGATAAAACGTCCCGATTTCCGCGCCCCGTCGGGCGGAATGCACCAGGTCTGCAACAAAGGCCTTTTGCACCCCCCGTGTGAGGGTGGAATAGAGACCGTAGAGCATGAACAGAGGCCAGATGGCAGCGGCAGTAGGCGCGATCGCAAACCCTAGATACACCCCTGCAAAAACCAGATAACCACTCGCGAGCAACGGACGCCGACCGACCCGATCGGACAAATTGCCCGCCGCCAAACTCAGCGATACCTCCACCAAATTGAACAAGGCGTAGAGCAACAGTACCTGATTGCTAGCGAAGCCAAGATCCTGCGATCGCAGCAGCAAAAACGCATCCGATGAGTTGCCCAAGCCAAATAGCCCCGCCACCAGCAAAAAGCGTCGGTAAGTTGGTGATAGACCTTGCAGCGTGAACTGTGGCCGCGATCGCGGTTCTTGACGAGGCGATCGCGGCTCCTTGACCAGCGCTAGCAGCACCAGCACGCCCAGCAGTGCGGGGAGAAAAGCGATCGTAAATACGCCCCGATAATTCTCAGGGAACCGCCAGAGAAACGCAAACCCCACCAGCGGCCCCACAATTTCGCCGATGGTTTCTAAGCTGTGGTGCAGGCCAAATGCCCGTCCTCGCTGATGGGGCAAACAGTTTTCAGCAATCAGGGCATCGCGGGGGGCCGCGCGGAGTCCCTTGCCAACGCGATCGACCAGTCGGGCACCGAGCACATGGCCCCACACCACGGAAATCGCCAAAACCAGCTTGGAAAGGGCACCCAACCCATAGCCCATCACCGCAAAGGGTTTCCGCTGCCCCACCCGGTCAGACCACCAGCCTGAATACAGTTTCAACACACTGGCGGTACTTTCAGCGATCCCCTCAACCACACCCACCGTCCAGGCAGGAGCCCCCAGCACCCCCGTCAAAAAGAGGGGCGTTACGGGATACACCATCTTGCTGGCAAAGTCGCTTAAAAGGCTGACCAGTCCCAGCACCCGGATCGTGTAGTGAGGCGGCAGGGAATCAGACAGTTTCATACTCCTTCCTCAGTTCCAATGGGAGCAATTGATGAAAACAATTCTCAGGAGATTAGCAATATGGAAAGCGAAATTCCAGGTTTGGAGTCACTATAAAGGCTCCAGTGACAGGGGTTTAGAATGTGGCCTCAACCATCCACAGAAACCCTCATAAGGGTAACAGCAAAACGTTTGCTGACTGAAAAACACTGAGCGTTTCCTGCTTAAATTTGCTTTATCAGCTTTCAACCGGAGGTCTATACAAAGCTATAGTTGAAAGATGTTTTCAATAAACTGGTTGTTTAGCCTAACCAGGTGGAGAGACTCGCATGGATCAATCATTGCAGCGCTTTCTACATCCCCGCTCTCGCTATTACGGGCCAGTAAAACCCGAACAGCTCATTTTTAATGCGAATCTGCAAGAGTTTGCTCAACGGGTAGGCTACATCAGCGGTCTGCATACCGGAGGTCGGCTTTCATCAGACGACGCCATCAAGCAGATTAGCCAGCTTTGGCAGGAGCTAAACAGCAGCAAACAACAACTGAAGATTGGACTCTCCGAGGAGCAAGCATGAGGGAAGGCGATCTGGTGAGCTTGAAGCAGTCGTTTTCGCCGACGCACGACAGTTTACACACTCATCGGTTCGGTTAGGTCGTGGCTCTCATAACGGTTGATGCGAGAACTGCTGTGTTGATCTACCTGTGCGATCGCTAGGGCAACTGCATCTACACCGATGAGAAAAAACAGCCCGTTCTTTACAGTTTTTGGTCAGATGAGGTGGAATGGTTGGGAGATCGCGCCAATCATTCCGTCTCCGTAACAGGCACCAGGTGCGAGAACCCACGTAAGATTTAGGGCTTCAGCGTATTGGTCATACCTTTAACTCTAAATTCTTCTAGACTCCGCACTTAACTTACCCTTTGCCCTGAGCCGTGAACCGCACTCGATACTGTGGCACCGACCGCAAATCAGCCGTTTCTCCTGATCGTAATTGAGTCATGACCCGATGGCTAACATCAACCCGAGCCTCGTGAACCTCAGTGTGAGGGCTATGGTCATCAATGGTTGCGATTACGACGTTCGCCCAAGTGCGTTTTTGGTCGAGTTTCTTCAGTAGGACTTGCGCTTGAATAGTGGGCACCCACCGAAGTAACCAGCGTAAAAGTCGATAAAGTAGCTTTCCGCCATCTTGAGTCATAATGCGCTCTCCTTTAGAAACAGACAGCCACGACCAGCCCGCCTGCATCCATAGCTCACGCTCAACCACCTGTCCCCAGCGCGACAGCCCGCCCCACCCTCGATAGTACTGCCGCAGCGCCGTTACCTCGCCCCGCCGATGCACAAGCGTATCCAGGATCTCCGGCTGCAAATGCCCCCAAAACTGCCCCTGGGGAAAGTCAATCAGCGTCGGAGCGAAATTGTGTCCACCAAAATGTCCGGTTTGCCAAACCTGGAGGCGTCCCTCCTCCGCGTAGTTGCGCCGCAGGGCTTTAAACAGCGGCGTACCAAATCGACCACAGGCTACGTCATAGTGGGTGTGGGTGCAGACAAACAGACTGCGAACAGCTGGCTGGCGATCGCCTGCAAATTCCTGAAGCTGCGCGGTCTGAAACAGCAGCGCTTTAACTAATAGCGGCAATAGTTCCTGCGGGACACAGTAATGGTCCGCGTCATAGTGAGCAAATAACTGACTCGGACGGCGATAGCAAATCACGTGGCGGTCCCCCGCGTGAGAGTAATCACGATCGGGTGCAATCGCCTGTACCCGGACTTTCTGCCACCAAAGAGGTCGCCATTCTAGTGATTTAAACAGGTCTAACAGCGCAGTGGATTCTCCCTGCCAGGGATCTTTGGCCCACGGGCGCGGCACCTCAATCATCAGCCATACATCTGCGGTAATCGCCGTGCCAATTGGGTCTTCTCCATGGGCCTGAGACACAACCGAACAGTAGCGACAGGCAGAAGCGGCTGTAGTTTGTGGTACGGGGGAAGTCATCGGTTTTCTCGTAGAGTGGAGTTCTGTTACTGTTATCGAGCAAGTGAGTGAGTGAATGGGAGAGTAGCTGTCTCTAAAACGGCGAGCCTCAAATTTTGCCACTTTGGGTCAGAGGACAATGGACCTGGTTAATCAGAACTCATGGCAGTAATGGCGCGAAGCTGGGAACGATCGCTCACTGTAATCAATCCACCCCGACGATAAGTCACTGCCGGTTTGAGCTGCTTGAAAAGTCGGACACATTCTTCGTAGGTGATGCCGATACTGCGAGCAATCTGGTAGTAGGTCAAGCGCGATCGCAGTTGCTCTCCTTCATTCACCAGGTCAGTGCCACCATAATCGGCCATGGACTCAAGATAGTTAACTAACCGTACAATTGCCCGTTCCGAGACTAAGCCATGCACCCGCTGATGCAGTTGTTGCAACCGCTGATTGAAGACTGCTAACAAGTGGAGGGCCAGCTCCGGTGTTTGCGCAAACCCATCCAGTAGCGCTTGCCGATCCAGGGTGAGTACCGTTGCCGGGGCGATCGCCGCTACCGTTGCTGGAGCCTGTCCATGCCCAAACAGCGCCGGAGCCGCGAACACCTCCCCCGCTGGCAAAACCCGCAAAATCGTTTCCTTACCCGAAGCCGCGATTTTGGTCATGCGCAAACGCCCCGACATCAACACATGCAGGCAAGCCGGAAGCGCATCCCCCTCATGAAACACAATTTCATCTGTCAGATACGACTTCGCACGGCTGTATTCGGCCAATCGCTGGAGCAATTCCATATCCAGATCAGCAAAGAGCAAGATTTTTTGCAATTGCGCGACATCAATCTGAGCGGCCAAAGCACCCACCCATCTGAAATTACAGAACCAACGGTACTACAAATGAGAGTAGTTCTTACCTAAGACATTTGCCACAGAGGTTCAGGGTTTTGGTTATTGGTTATTGGTTATTGGTTATTGGTTATTGGTTATTGGGCTGCTGTCAACCCACCAGCTCAGCGCTTTTCGAGTCACCTAGCACTCAACACCTAACACCTAACACCTAACACCTAACAGTATCTAGCACCCCTTCCCCATCCACTCATCCACCCTTTCCCTTTTCTCAAAAAAACTGCCATTCATGAGCTACCTCATAGAACGTATTGAGAATTTTTGTCAAACTCAAGTCATCGACTGAGGTAGAAGCCATGACTCAGACCCAAAGCCCACTCAACTTCAAGACTGCACCGGGGCATCAAGTGCTCGCAGCAGCGGGAAAGCAAGCTCTCCGTCCAGGAGGCTATATAGCTACTGAGCAGCTTTTTACTTGGGCTGACTTTCAGCCGGGTGAAACGGTACTAGAACTAGCGGCTAGCTTTGGCTATAGCGCGATCGCGCTGGCGCAACGTTACGGTGTGCGGGTAGTCGGGGTTGAGAAAAATCCGGATAGTGTTGCCCGTGCCCAGAAGAACATTGCTGCCGCTGGACTCACGGATCAAGTGCAAGTCATTGAGGGCGACATTTTTCACCTAGAGAGACTGACGGAACAGTTTGATTACGTGCTGGCAGAGGCGATCTTGACGATGCAGTCGGCAGCGGGCAAAGCCAAAATCTTGCAGGGGATTTGCGATCGCCTCAAGCCAGGTGGCCAGTTCCTGAGCCATGAGCTGCGCGCCGAGGACACCAATGCCGAGGCAATTCACCGCGACTTATCCACCACGATTCGCGTCAACGCTGCCCCCTTATCCGCCGAAAGTTGGATCGCCGCCTGCCAACAAGCTGGCCTCTCAGTAGAACAGTCCGATACGGGGCCAATGTCTCTGCTCAATCCCAGCCGCATTGCCCAAGAAGAAGGCCTTTCGACCTTGCTGACTATGGGCTGGAACATGCTCACTCGCCCAGTTCTGCGTCAGCGCATTTTGGATATGCGCAAGACCTTTGTTCGTCACAGCAGCGATCTTGGGTATGTCGTATTGATAGCAAAGAAAGGAGCATAAGTGATGTCCACTACCCTCATTTCCCCTAACACAGCCTCCCTTCAACTCAAAGATCACATCGAATATCCCGATTCTGGCGTGCTTAGCAAAGTCGTTTGGAAAAGTGAACGGTGCCAGTACAGCCTGTTTTGTTTGGCCGAAAACACTGAAATTTCTGAGCATACGTCTACCCGTCATGCCACCGTGCAGGTGATCGAGGGGACGGGGTCACTCACGCTCAATGGAGAGAAGATTTCGCTCTCTCCAGGAGTATTCATTTTTATGGAAGCGAATGCTCCCCATGCGCTGGAGGCTGCTAGTAACCTAGCCTTTTTACTGACCCTGTCGTCACCCAATTAGGGATAGCGCTATGAACACAACCGCGATCGCCTCCCGTTTTGGTCAGCCGTGGTACTACCCCACCCTGTCACCAGAGCATGGAGTATACGTGATATTAGTCGTGTCGTTCTTGACCGGGGCAGCGGCAGCCCAGCAGTGGAGTTGGGCAACCACGCTGGCGCTGATTTGTGCTTACTGTAGTTTTCAAGCCGAGCATCCCTTTAGCCTGCAGATTAAACAGCGGCGCAGTTGGAAGGCCCGGCTGTTGGTGTGGCTAGGCATCTATGGCGGGATTGCAGTAGCGATCGCCCTCTGGCTGCTATGGCACAGTCCTCAGCCTGAGTCGCTGGCCGCTATTTATGGAGCCATTTTCGTTGCTACCTTGATTGATGGCCTCTCGATTTGGCAGCGCCACCAAAAATCCCTGGGGAATGAACTGATCACCTTTGCCGCTGTTTGTGGCACCGCGCCGCTGACCTACGTTGCCACCACGGGAACGCTTTCGACGACAGCGATCGGCCTCTGGCTATTGAACACCCTCTTTTTCTCCAGCTCGATCTTTACAGTTAAGCTACGAAAAGTGCGTACGGCCTCGGTTTGGGGAGGTTGTGCATTCCATGCGATCGGCGCGAGTTTGGTTGCGCTCCTATAGCAGATTTACTGGCTGGCCCCGATCACCGCCGCCGCTTTTGGCATCGCCCTACTCAAGTTTGTGCTAATTCTCTGGCAAAAAGAATGGTATTGCCATACCAAAATCCAACATGTCGCGCTGATCGAAACGACGGCAAGCCTCCTGTTTGGGGCGATCGTGACCTTGTCGTTACTTCCTGCCTATTTGAGCTGACGGTTCATTGGTGTCGAGTGATCAGGTAATAACAGAGGTTCTTGTTGAGCAGATAAAAGAGCTAAAAAGTCTCCTCTTCAGGAGGATAGTAGCGTTCGGCTCGCAACCGCCAACCTGTTTTCTGTTGCAAATAAGTATGGGTGCTGAGCCCCAATTGCCGAGCCGTTCGGGCAACTTCGCGATAGTCCCAGCCAAAGCGATCGCACAACTCACGCTGACGTAAACCTCTGGATGAATCGGGCACAGGAGATGGATTAGGGGGATTTGAGGGTATAGGTGGATGGGGAAGGGGGGCTGGGTGTTAGGCATTAGGTGCTAGGTCATGTGAAAAACGGCGAGGTATTTAGTTGGTAGCCCAATAACCAACAGCTAATAACCAAAACCCTAAACCCAAAACCTAAAACCCCAATCCCTCCCGCCCATAATCCGAGTACGTTCTGACCTGATTGGGCTGTCCAAATAGTTGAAAAATCTGGTTTACCATTTCCTGAAAGCGGGTTTGGTATTCTGGGTTTGGGGGGCAGGGGCCAGAAAATCGCCCCTTGCGCGTGGAAAACATCCACTGCAGGTCGGTGTGGTCATAGCCGTTAGCTTCGATGTGGGTCAGGTGGCAGTAGGGCTGCAGCAATCCTTCCGAAAAACCGACTTGCAACAAGATACAGCGGCACTCCATGCCGACATGCCGCTTGGGAAAATAGAAACTGAGGTCGATGGAGTGAGGATCGAGCTGACGTTGGGTTTTGGTATCCGTCAGCCAGGGGCTGAGGTCAACTTGGACATCGACAAACGTCGCCCGAATAAGGACAGCGAGATGGGCAATCTTGCTAGTCAGATCCACTGTAATTGCATGGCTAGCGGCGTTCATAGAATCGGTTTACTCCCGGATTATTATTTAGATTTGTTCTCAACAAGAAAGCCTGCTAAATACTTTGAGTGGGCAATGCCTGGCCGTTCCAGGGGGGTTGCCAATATCAACTCACCAGCCGTAAAGCACTTCTCCAAGGAGGCTTCAGGCAGAAAAGCCTTGGCTTAGGCAGAACTAGCAATTCGACCAGAATCCCCCAAACAGCATTTAATCTTCATTTGACAGGCTAGCTTATTGAGAGTATATATCAACAAGACGAAAAAGACAGCAACCCAAATAGGAGGTTGATATGGGCTTACATGCTCAAGAGTTACGGGCTACCGCTCGGGCTATGGTGGCTCGGGGGAAGGGCATTCTAGCGATGGACGAGAGCAATGGCACCTGCAACAAACGGTTTCAGAAGCTCGGGATTCCCACGACTCAGGAATACCGTCAGGCTTATCGGGAACTGATTCTGACGACACCGGAGTTGTCCAATTACATCAGCGGTCCCATCTTGTATGACGAGACGATTCGGCAGACTACCCAGGAGGGCGTTCCCTTCTTAAAAGTGATTCAGGATGCTGGCATGATTCCCGGTATCAAGGTAGATACGGGGGCGAAGGATTTAGCTGGACATCCCGGCGAAAAGGTAACAGAGGGATTGGATGGCCTGCGCGATCGCATCGCGGAGTACTACCAAATGGGAGCCCGATTCGCGAAGTGGCGAGCGGTTATCACCATCGGCGACGGCATTCCCAGCCAGGCTTGCATCGAGGCGAATGCCCATGCCCTGGCGCGGTATGCAGCCCTGTGTCAGGAAGGGGGGCTGGTGCCCATTGTGGAGCCGGAAGTGCTGATCGATGGCGACCACACCCTGGAGCAGTGCTGGCAGGTCACCGACGCCACCCTGCATGAGGTGTTTCATCAACTGCATAGCCAAAATGTCGCCTACGACCAGATGATTCTGAAGCCGAGTATGGTGATTCCGGGTAAGGGGTGCAGCCAGCAGGCCAGCGTGGAGGCGGTGGCAGAAGCAACGATCAGCTGCCTGCTGAAGAACGTGCCTGCGACTGTGGCGGGGATTGCCTTCCTATCGGGGGGACAGTCGATGGAGCAGTCTTCGGCGCACCTCAACGCAATGAACATGATCTTTGGCGATCAGTGCCCCTGGCCCGTGACCTTCTCCTATGCGCGGGCAATTCAGCAGCCCGCCCTGGATCACTGGGCAGGAGAGCCCGACCGGATTGCCGCCGCCCAGCAGCGCTTACTCAAACGAGCACAGTGCAATAGCGCCGCTAGCTTGGGCGAATACTCCAGCGAGATGGAGAAGGAAATGGCGATCGCCTAAACCCCCTCCTCTTCTCTTAAAAACCATAGGTTTCCTTTCAGTGCAGGCCCCTCCCGGAATCTCTAGAGCCTTCCGGGAGGTTTTTTCATGCGATCGCCCACCCTATCTCGCTCTCTACCCATCCACTCACCTGAGCCGAAATCAATTGAGAAGAACTATCAAGTGCATAGGAAATCCCTGTAGAGCGTATTGAGATGTCTCCATCAGGTCATCCGTCGGCTACTGTCATCAAAAAAACGTCTTACCCTTCTTATGTCAAGATTTTGCGGCCAAAGCTGTCAGCTTACTCTGCTGAGGCCGCCCTTGAACAACCGCACTTTGCTCCTTAATTTCCAGATTCTTTAACAAGAACAGTTCTCATCAAAATAGAGATAGGGTATAGTGATTGCAGCTATTGAGAAAAATAGTCAATAGTAAGGTCACTTGTTTAGGGTGGCGAATGCCGACTTGTTGATTAAATAAAGGCTTCTGCTCTTATGTTGGCGTCGTCTAGTATTCTTTATTGAGAAGGATTCTTCTCTGTAGCCTCCGAAATTGCTGTGAAGTGGCTGGGTGGCTGCACTGGTAGACGGCGACAAGCTGATGGCCTATGAGTTGTCAGCGGCTGATGAGAGCCCTGCCCTAGTAAAGACTGCATTGAATTTCTAATGACATTTCAAGCGTAAACATCATGGCAAAAGTTGGATTATTCTACGGTTCCACGACGGGCAAAACGGCTGATGCTGCCGAACAGGTGCAGGCGGCGTTAGGGGGCGATGATGTGGTGGATTTGCACGACATTAGTGAAAAAGGCGCGGCTGATCTGGCTGAGTATGACTACATCATCATCGGTTGTCCCACCTGGAATATTGGCGATCTGCAAGATGACTGGGACGCCATTTTCGAAGATTTAGAAGACGTTGACTTCAGCGGCAAAACGGTGGCTTACTTTGGCACGGGCGACCAAGTGGGCTATGCGGACAACTTTCAAGATGCGATGGGCATTTTGGAAGAAAAAATTGCTGAACTGGGGGGCAAAACGGTGGGCTATTGGCCAGCGGATGGCTACGAGCACAACGAGTCTAAGGCCATTCGGGACGGCAAGTTCTGTGGCCTGGCGCTGGATGATGACAACGAATCGGAGAAGACGGAAGAGCGCATCCAAACCTGGTGCAACCAAATCAAGTCGGCTTTTGGGATTTGAGGTCACTCCAGCATGAGCGGCTTTGAGATTAGCCTTGAAGGTTTCTAGGCACCTTCCAGGCGTCTGGATAGCAGCTGGCGATCGCCGTTGACTGGATGGCAGCGATCGCTAGCTTTACTCAATTTGGGACATTGACTTATGTTGACATCGCCAGAGGGGTTGTGGCTGGCGGCGAACCCCAGCCTGCAAACGTTCGATGCGCCTTTGCTGAAGGAGCTGAATCGTCAGGCTGAGGTTCACTGCTGGAATTACGACCAGAGTCCGGATGAGCCTTGTGATTGGGGGGCCGCGATCGCCCTGCTTGATGATTATTTGAGATCACTGGCGCGTCCGATTCATTTGCTGGGCCACAGTACCAGCGGCATTTTGGCGCTGCTGTATGCGCGGCAGTATCCCGAGCGAGTACAGTCGCTGACGCTGCTGTCGGTGGGCGCGGAGCCGGAAATTAGTTGGCACAGCCACTACTATGCGTTGCGCAATTGGCTGCCCTGCGATCGCGCTGTGGTGCTGAATCAGATGGTGCGCTTGTTGTTTGGGCCGCAATCGCTAGAGCGGGCGGCGCAGCTGAACGAGTGGCTGGAGCAGGTTTTAGATCAGGAACTGGCGCTGCACAGTCTGGCTTCCCGGACTGCCTTGATTTCGGGCAGTGTGGTGATGCCGCTGCTGGTCTGCCACGGGGCTCACGACGTGATTCTCGATCCGAATTCCCAAATTCAGTGGAATCTGTTTCTCAAGTCGGGCGATCGCGTTTGGAAATGTCCGGAAGGGCGACATTTTTTCCACTATGAGCAGCCTTTGCTGACGAGTCAAGCGATCTTACATTTCTGGAATCAACCGATCTGTCAATCCCGGTTCGACCTGTTGGAACGAACGGTATGAGCTGTTTGCAGACGCTGATGATGCTCTTCTGCTTGGCCATTTATGTATTCGGCACTTTGCTGTTTCTGGCGATTTGTGTCGGCGACCCACTCAGGAAAGCGGTGGGCAAGCGCCTGCTCCAGCGACGAAGTCAGCAGTTTCCCTGCGGTCGCTGTGCTTATTTTGCACCGGAAACGTCGCTGAAGTGTGCGGTGCGTCCGGTGGAGGTGATGACGGAAGCGGCGCGGCACTGTGGGGATTTTGAGGGAGGTTAGGGGATGAGGTTTAAGGTCTAGGGTTCAAGGTTTTGGGTTTTAGGAAAGGGTGATCGCTCATTTCGCTAAATTTTGCGTCAGCAGCTTAGCGGCAATCCCTAAGCCAGCTTTCTAAATAAGCTCTTCAATTGCAGACTTTAAGGATATCAGCTTATCGAATGCTTGCGTTCGATTTATACTCAACAGGCCTATCCAAGGTAAGACAGAAAATGACCTAGTACAGAGACAAAGCGCTTCCCAAATGCAGCAGATAACACGCCACATATAAAGGGCAGGACAACCAGGGATTTAGCCCCTAATGTATTCCAGTCCAGATGATCGCCCAAAAAAACGTAATATGCAACGCTGAGCAGCAATGGGACCAACCCAAGCAATGCACCGGCCGAAAAGTTCCAACTAATCCGGCTTAAGCCACTATTCTGATCCTGAGCAATCTGATCTTTGCTTTCCATATTTAGTCTCTATCTAGAAAATCAGGAAATATCGAACACTAACCTCACAAGATTATAGCTAGTATTTTTTGCAGGCAATGGTACATCAATACTCCGGACAAAAATCCGTCCCTTACATCGCCTGTAATCCAGAGCCCTCGTTGCTAGAAGTATTTAAACCAATGTCAGCCTGAAAGCTAACTTTGATTTAAATGGGCGATTGCTGGGATGATTGCCTTGTAAGCCTTATAGCTTCGTCAGCAAAACTGTCCGGACTGTTGGTACATGTCCCCCGGCAATTATCTATATTTTAAAGTGCACAGACCATTTAAAAGTGACATTTAAAGAGACCATCTAACTAACTAAGCGGATAGTCATTAGTGGCAGCAACCATCAACTCAGCTTTGGTAGATTCGTTCAGTTTTCTATACCGAATTCTTCAGGTGGAGCGAGTGCGTCGCAAATTTGACAGCAATTCCAAATTCAAAGTTTCTAGGGGCTGAAACCCCTGATTCTTCGTTCAAATCCAGTGTATTAAAGGGGCTCGATCTACTGAAACGGAGTAAACTCGTTTCGAATTTGGAATTGCTGCAAATTTGACGTATCTTTCCAACCGTAGGCAATTTCAACCAGCTTGGTTTTGCCACTTTCGATCTCGCGTTCGTGTATCCTTTGGCCTCCCAGCATCTCGTAAAATCGGCAGGCAGGGTTGTTTAGCAATACCCATGCCAACATAGAATCAATGCCTATCCGGCTTAGTTGCGCCGCAACTACCCGAACCAACTCCCGACCAATTCCTTTATTTTGATGGTTTTTCAGAATATAAATGGCATACAACTCACCTCGATACGCTGGGTCACCTGTGCGTTCCACTCCGCCATTGGCAAAACCAACCATCTGTCCTGAATCATCCTCAGCAACATAGATAAAGTTGCTATCCTCTGAAGCGTGATTGATGATTTCTTGCCAACTGCGTTCCCGCTTCTCGTAGGATAAATTAGCTAGAAGGCGATCCGGCATAATCCCCTGATAAGTTGTTCGCCAGGTATCAACGTGAACTCTTGCGATCGCGGGGATATCGCTTGGGGTTGCTGCTCGCACAATCATTGTCAATACTCGCTAGATTGCAACTGTGGACGGTTTTGAACTCCTCTAAACTACTAACCCATCCCCCCATCCCTCTGTTACGAAAGAATCTCAATCAGCGGAGCCCTCACCAGGGGCGCGTCGGTGTATTGCCAGAAGTCGAGGATGACGGCACTGGTTTGGGGCGCGTGGGTGTGGTGGAAGAAGTGACGACCGGCAGGGCAGGTCCAGAGGCGATCGCCCGTCTTCAGACAAGGCTGCCAGCGGCTATGGGCGTTGGCGTCAACGATGACATCGTAAGCCCCATGACAGACCAGTAACGGCACCTCGACGCCGCCGGGGGCCAAGTCTTGGTGATGGGTGAGGGAATGGGGCGCGAGTTCAGTGTCCAGCACTTTTTCCAAGAGCTTGGCGAGGCCGACGATTTTGGGTGGGCTTTGAGTGCCAAACAGCATATTCGCCATCTGCATCAGCACCCTCTGGCGATCGCAGGGCAAGCGATTTCTCAAAGCGTAGTAGTGGGCGTGCCAACTGACTGCGGGATTAGACCCGACGGAGAGCAGCGTCAACGACTTGGCGCGATCGGGATGCAGGCGACTGTAGAGCAGCCCCACCGCCCCACTCAGGCCATGACCGATGAGGTGAATCGGCTGTGAGTGCGATCGCAGGTAGTCGTCTAGCAAGGAGAGTACCGTCGGCAGACAGCAGGGTTCATCTGCCGTCTGGTGATAGCCCCAGTGTTGCAGATCCACTTGTCGGTTGAGCAGCCGACATAGGCGACGGTCAAAGTGGCTCAAGCTCGGGTTGACGCCTAACCAAAGCGCCTCAGGAGAATGGGTCATAGCAATTCATCACCAAGTAGTGTGCATCTACGCATCGCCGAGCCAGAGCATCGGCTGGTGTTGAGTTCCGGGAAGACTGGCTACCAATAAGTCTTGGTAGGAGTGTACGGCTGTACGCCCTTCCGGATTGGTCGTGTTGACTAGCAGAGCGGGCATTGATGTGATCTTTAGGAAAGAAAATACCCAGAAAGTTGGGTCGGGTAGGTTGGGTTGCGGCGAAAGCAAAACCCAACGAGACTGAGATGTCGGCTATGTTGGGTCTCGTTCCTCGACGCCAACCTACAGCGGTACCTTCATTTCTAGAATTCTCCTTAGAACAAAATCAGTAAGAGCCCCAGCGCCCGATGCCGGAAAGCGCTTTCAGGAAACCCGATAAGTTTCGCTGCTCGTCAGGCACGGATTGATTAGTTGAAATTCTATGGCATCAAAGCATAGTTTATTGAGACTTAATGGCATTTACAGATTTGAATCACATTCTCGACGGCTGCGTTTAACCCTCCATCAACAATGTCAACCCGTTTTGACTTTTCAAGAAAATCCAACGACCTGTCCTCCTGTTGAACCGCTATTTTCGCACGACCTCCTTCTAGTAAGGCTTTTGAGGAGAGCTTTCAGGTCGGCAATTCATCTAGGTAGCCCGATGCGTCCACCCGGCACTGCCCCTAGTCCATTTCTCAACATAAGTTAACGGTCGGCTTATTGAGAAATATTCTGAAGTATGGTGGAATCAACCTAATGAGAATTGAAATCAATAAGGCGGTATCTGGGAACGCATGAATATCCCGTTGGCAATTCTCAATCGGTGCGCAATGACTGCGGCTTGAATTAAGGAGCTGGTATGACAAACGGACTCTTTTGGACCCCCCTTTGGCGATCGCTGGGCTGGTCTTACCAGGCGACCCCCGAAGTGGGCGCTCCCTTATTAGCGGGAAACATTCGCTTTAAGGATCTCTCCGGGCGCTTGCTGGGAGCCCATGTGGCCCATGCTGGGCTGATTGTGCTGTGGGCCGGAGCGATGACGCTGTTTGAGCTGTCGCGCTTTGACCCCAGCCTGCCCATGTATGAGCAAAACCTGATTTTGCTACCCCACCTGGCCACCCTCGGCATCGGGGTCAGCGACGGCGGCATGGTGGTGGATACCTACCCCTACTATGCGATCGCCATGGTGCATCTCATCAGTTCCGCCGTGCTGGGGGCGGGTGGCCTCTACCACGCGGTGCTGGGACCGGAACGCCTGGACGAAAACGGTTTCGGCTACGACTGGCAGGACGGCGGCAAAATGACCACCATTCTGGGCATTCATCTTGTGCTGTTGGGGCTGGGGGCGCTGCTGCTGGTGCTCAAAGCCACCCGCTTCGGCGGCATCTACGATCCGCTAGTGGAGCAGGTGCGACTGGTGCAGCCCAACCTCGATCCGGGGCGCATCTTTGGCTACCTGTTCGGCATCAGCCCCCACGGCTGGACAATCACCGGCATGGCCAGCGTTGACAACCTCGAAGATGTCATCGGCGGCCATGTCTGGGTCAGTGCCCTCTGCATCGGCGGCGGCCTGTTCCATATCTTCACCAAGCCGTTCGCATGGGCTAAACAACGATTGGTGTGGTCCGGTGAAGCGTATCTGTCCTACAGCCTGGGAGCGCTCGCGATTGCGGGCTTCAGTGTCGCCGTCTTCGTGTCCGTCAACGAAGTCGCCTATCCCCCTGTCTTCTACGGTCCCGTCGGCGGCACCAGCGAATCCATCCGCGCCGCCCTCGCCAGCGTCCACGCCACCCTGGGCTCCCTCGCCCTCCTCGGCCACCTCTGGCACGCCTACCGATCCCTCAGCGTTTCCCTCGGCAGCACTCAGGGGACGTTCTTTGACTTTATGGCGAATCGGCAGCCGGAGGGGGTAAGGGGGTAGAGGGGTACGAGGTTTAAGGTTCAAGGTTCAAGGTTCAAGGTCAAACCCTAAACCCTAGACCCTGAACCCTGAACCCAAAACCTTCCCCCTTCCCTTCCTTTCAACAAATTTCCAAACTACGGAGGACATTGCTATGGCAATTGCCACAGACAATTTCAGTACTGACATTCCATTTCGAGCGGGTAATGCTCGGCTCACGAATTTATCGGGTCGGCTGTTGGGGGCGCATGTGGCCCATGCCGGTCTGATTGTGTTGTGGGCGGGGGCGATGACCCTGTTTGAGCTAAATCGACTGGAACCGGCGCGGCCTATGTTTGACCAGGGCTTGATTCTGTTGCCGAACTTGGCCCGGTTGGGCATTGGTGTCGGGGCGGGCGGGGCGATCGTGGATACCTACCCCTACTTCGCGATCGGCATGGTGCATTTGATCAGTTCTGCGTTCCTGGGGGCAGGGGGCATCTTTCACTCGCTGCGGGGGCCGGCCAAGCTAGAAGACAAGTTCAGCTTTTTTGGCTATCGCTGGAACGACACTAACAAAATGACCGACATTCTAGGCATTCACCTGGTGCTGCTGGGAATTGGGGCCTTCTTGCTGGTGGCGAAGGCGATGTTCTTTGGGGGGCTATATGATCCCGCCGTCCAAGATGTGCGCCTGATTACCCATCCCACCTTGAGCCCTGCCACCATTTTGGGCTACCTGTTTGGCACCGAGGGGCACTTCTGGATTGCGGGGGTCGATAATCTGGAAGACGTGATCGGGGGCCACATCTGGGTCGGAGCCATCCTGATCGCAGGCGGCATCTGGCACATTGCGACTAAGCCCCTGCCGTGGACCAAGAATCTGTTTGTCTGGTCGGGAGAAGCCTACCTGTCCTACAGCATTGGGGCGGTGAGCCTAATGGCCTTCGTCGCCACGCTGTATGTCTCCGTCAACACCACGGTTTTTCCCACCGAATTCTTTGGTCCCGCCCTGGGGCTCAAGTTCGATCGCTTTCCCGTCTTCTTCAGCCCCGATGGCCTGCTAACCAACCGCGTCTGGTTGGCCAATGCTCACTTCTGGCTGGGCTTCTTCTTCCTGCAAGGGCACATCTTCCATGCGCTGCGGGCCTCTGGCTACAGCTTTAAGGAAGGTCGAGTGATCGAACCTACTCGCGGGGAGGCCAGCCTATCATGACCGCGACTTCAGCCAATCCCCTGAAGCCCCTTGGCTTTCAGGCCGATCAATCGGAACCGAACACCTATGTGGCGCAATCGCTGAATCCCTATTCCTGGTGGGCGGGTAACTTTCGTTTCGCCGACCTCTCCGGCAAGCTGCTGGGAGCCCACGTCGCCCACGCCGGACTGATTGTGCTCTGGGCCGGGGCCATGACCCTGTTCGAGCTGTCCCGTCTGGACCCGAGCCTGCCCATGTACGAGCAGGGGCTGATTTTGTTGCCGAACCTGGCCAGCCTGGGTATCGGCGTCGGGGCGAATGGCTTCGTTGTGGATACCTATCCCTACTTCGCCATTGGCGTCGTTCACCTGGTCAGCTCCGCCATTTTGGGAGCGGGCGGCGTCTACCATGCCGTCCTCGGTCCCGACAGGCTTGACCCCAAGGGCTTTGGCTACGCCTGGAGCGATGGCCGCAAAATGACCACCATTTTGGGGATTCATCTGGTGCTGCTGGGCGTGGGGGCGCTGCTGCTGGTGCTCAAGGCCACCCAGTTTGGCGGACTGTACGATCCGGCGATCGCCAACATCCGCCTCGTTACCCAACCGACCCTGAATCCCCTGCGCATCTTTGGCTACCTCGTGGGCATCACCCCCGACGGCTGGACCCTGAGGGGCATGGCCGCCGTCAACAATCTCGAAGATGTGGTGGGCGGTCACCTGTGGATTGGGGCCATCTGCATTTTGGGCGGCGTCTGGCACATCCAAACCGCACCGACCCGCTGGGCCAAAGGGCTATTCGTCTGGTCGGGGGAAGCCTACCTGGCCTACAGTCAGGCGGCCCTGGCCTACATGGGCTTTTTTGCCGCCTACTTTGTGTGGGTGAACGGCACCGCGTTTCCCGAAGTGTTCTACGGCCCGGTCGAAACGACCACCGTTAACGGGGTAATCACGCCCCGCACCTGGCTGATGCTGTTTCAGGTAATCTTTGCTGGCCTGCTGCTGGCGGGACACTTCTGGCATGGCTTGCGATCGTGGGCGATCGCGGCGGGCTACAACTTCAGCCAAATGAAGTTCAATCCCGGCGCGATGTACGGCGATCGGCAGTTCAACGACCAGCCGCTATTTGAAGGAATCGTGGTGCCCCCCCGCAACAATCCCCAAATCGGCATGCTGGATACCCCCATCAGCGCCAGCCCGCTAACCAAAACCTGGCTCAAAAACCTACCGATTTATCGGGCGGGACTCTCGCCCATCGCTCGGGGGCTAGAAATCGGCATGGCCCACGGCTACCTGCTGCTGGGTCCCTTCCTGAAACTCGGCCCCCTGCGCCATACCGACCAAGCTCTCCCTGCCGGATTAGGCAGTGCATCTGGACTCGTCGTCATTCTCAGCGTTTGCCTGTTCATCTACGGCGGGGCCGTATTCCAGGGCCGCACCCGCCCACGCGGCAACCTTCCCGACAACCTCCAAACCTACGCAGATTGGAGCCTCTTTACCTCCGGCTTCCTGGTCGGCGGCCTCGGCGGCGTCATCTTTGCTTCCTTCATCCTGTTTGAAATTGGCCGTTCCGGTTTGGGGTGACGGGTGATTGGCAATGGGGTAAAAGGGCGATCGGTGATTAGAGAAGGTAGAGCCAGCGTCTCTATCACCGCCGCCGTCGCATGGGCTCTCCTGCCCCATTGCCTTTCTTCTTGACCAAAATATTTGAACCTTCAACAAGCTCTCCACTCAAAACCCCAAACCCCAAACCCCAAACCCTAGACCCTAAACCCTGAACCCTAAACCCAATCAAACACATGCCCCTTCCTTTATTCGCGTATTCCCCCTCCAGCCAAAACCAGCGTGTCCAAGGCTTTGAAGTGCCGGGCGACGAACAGTTGCAGCCCGCAGCACTGAACGGCGCGCCTGCCGAAACTGACATGGACGACATCATTCGCGCGGCCTATCGGCAGATCTTCAACGAACAGCAAATGATTGCCGCCCATCGGCAAGTAACGCTAGAGTCCCAGCTGCGCAACGGGCAGATTACTATCCGTGATTTCATCCGCAAACTGCTGCTGTCAGACTCGTTTCGGCGGCTCAACTACGACACCAACAATAACTATCGCTTTGTGGAACTGTGCATCCAGCGGGTGTTGGGGCGATCGCCCTACAACCAAGAAGAAAAACTCGCCTGGTCCATCGTGCTGGCCACCAAAGGCTTACAGGGCTTCGTTGACGAATTGCTGTCCACCGAAGAATATCTGCAAGCCTTCGGCGACTACACCGTACCCTACCAACGGCGGCGCATTCTGCCCCAGCGCGAGATGGGCGATTTGCCCTTTGCCCGCATGGCCCGCTACGACAGCTATCACCTGGATCAGCTCTACCGCTCAGGACAACTGCGGAAACTCGACAACGGCGTCGTCGATCGCAGCGCCAAGGTTTACCAATTCGTCTTGCAGTGGGTGCCCGCCCTCGCCGCCGCCCTTCTGATCGTTACGCTTCTCACAATTCCAACGGCATAATACCGATTTTGGACTTTGGATTTTGGATTGAATAATCCCTATCCTGCATGCGTTTCAGCGATCGCGGCTATCCCCTTAGGAATCAGGATTTTATAAAATCCAAGTTTTGTCGGGCAGGCATCTTGCCTGCTCTTGGACAGCCGAGACGGCTGTCCACACTTAATTAAATTCCCATTCCTTACTTTGAAGAATTGATATAACACTCATCCACTCATCCACTCATCCACTCATCCACCCTTTAACCCAGGAGATAACAAATGCATTTTTCAAATCAGACCTCTCAATCTCAATCGACCGAAGCGGTAGACCCGACAGTCGCGATCGCCCCCACAGAAACGCCCCTTAGCTTGCCCCACAAAGCCGAACTCTGGAGCGGTCGAGTCGCCATGATTGGATTTATGACTACGGTGATGGCGATCGCTTTCAAATCCACGATTTAACGGTTTTAGGTTCTGGGTTTTAGGTTTTAGGCCCGACACCCAATAACTCAGCCCCCAATACCCAATACCTAGTACCCAATCCCCATCTACCCATCCACCCCCTACTTATGACCTTCTCCACTTCTGTTATTTGTGGTTTCTTAGGCGGCACGATCTTCTCCGTCGAAGGGGGCTATCGGGTCTTGCAACACCCTCGCCCCGATCGCGTATTCGAGCGCATCGCCGATGCTCGCTGGTTCTTAGCCGTCAACTGGTGCGATCGCTGCCCCTCTCCCGCCGGTATCCTCACCCACGATGGCACCCTCTCCTTTGAGAACCAAGCCACGCAAGTCGTCGGAGAAACCGAATTTTTGCCCTTAGAAGAGCGCTCTAACGTCTTCAGAACCGGACTTACCGCCAAACCCGGCAAACCCGCCATCTACACCATTCGCAAATTCAGCGATCGCCACAACCACCAAATCAAAATTATGCCCCTCGAAATCGACCCCCGCTACGGCAAAATCGCCCTCGTCCAAGCCCTCAACCTGGACCCCCTCCCCGAGCGATCGCCCTTCTAATACCCATTCTCAATTTTGGATTTTTGGTTTTGGATTGAATATTTCTCTTCTGCATAGGTTTCAGCGTTTTCACCTTTATCTTTCCCCTGGAGAAGCGGTACAACTCCCACCCCCCCCACTAACCAATACCTAAAACCCCAAACCTTAAACCTTAACAGGGGTAACCCCAAACCCAAAACCTAATACCCAATACCCACCCACCCTTCCCCCCTATCCTTTATTCGCATCTTTTGTAACAATTTCCGACGCTCCAAAAGCTATTAACATCAATAGTTTCAGCGTTTCTCCAGGAAAATCACGTTGGGTATTAGGGATGGTTTTGGCAAAGTTTGGTAACGAATCGACGAAGTTAGTTAAAGTTGAATGGATTTAGTTGAAGTTGATTGAAGTTAAGTAAAGTTCAATCAAAACGACCAGAACCCCTGCGGGGCAAAGGATTGAGCGATTTCCCGATACAAAACTCAAAAGAAGCGAGAGTAATTGCTCATTGAGATCGAGTCGGCTGGTGCCTGTGATGCTTGCCCTAGCCGTACCATCGACCGATAAGGAAGCCCAAAAATAGATAAGGAAGTCCAATTGTCGTGACATTTTGGATCAAAAATGCCTTTTAGGATGAGGCGCGATTAGATATGGATAGATATAGAAGTTCATAAACTGTGATTTACCAAGGGTTTCCAGGTTTACTAGTCGCGCTAAGCTCATGGCTTAACAATTCAAAATGCAAAATTAAAAATGCAAAATTAAGGCTGGAGAGACCTTGCTGAGAGAGACTCTTGCATTTTGAACTTTGCATTTTGAATTTTGAATTGATTTGCCATCTTGTCCGGCCACATTGATCAAACGGTCGAACGCTGCTTAGAACACTCAACGGTGCTGACGATCCGAGACACGACCGAACTGGACTTCAGCACTCACCGCCACACTCGCGGCTTAGGCCCGATTAGCGATGCCTCAGCCACGGGCCTCAAAGTCCACCTCACCCTATGTAGTAGCGATGCCGGAGTCCCTTTAGGGATCTTGCAAGAAACCGTGTGGGCCAATCAATTCAAAATTCAAAATGCAAAATGCAAAATTGAGGAGAGTGCTTTAGGGGTTTAGCTAACCGAGATGGGGAAACCGCCAGATATTACCGAGCGGACGTTTGAGTTTGCGGTGCGAGTCATAAAGCTGTGCCAAGTGCTGGATGAACAACCTGGAGCAGGGCGGACGTTGTCGAGGCAATTGATCCGATCTGGGACATCGATTGGGGCGAATGTTGAGGAAGCGCAGTCCGGTCAAAGCCGTGCCGATTTCGTGAGTAAGCTGCAGATCGCGCTGAAGGAAGCGAGAGAAACCCGCTATTGGCTGAGACTGTTGGTCGCCACTCAGTTGATTCCTGAAAGTCGCCTCACACCCTTGCTGCAAGAAAGCGAAGAACTGATCAAGATCCTGGCCAGTATCATTGTTCAAACGAAGCGGAAACAGGAATGATCGGACATTTTGAATTCTGCATTTTGAATTTTGCATTGATTTCATGGCAAGCGCTGTACTGCACGATTCATCAAACGACTGAATTACCGCCCGAACCCCCGAGTATTGGCCAGTGTGTGCGCTGGATTGCGAAGCTAGGCGGTTTCTTGGGCCGTAAAAGCGA
>Ga0008835_100460_pt1 | contig 38578 bp, 40 predicted proteins | sample HotLakConsoUCCRE_FD_62215 | JGI IMG/M metagenome (GOLD analysis project Ga0008835, IMG submission 62215) | Hypersaline microbial mat communities from Hot Lake, Washington, USA - Hot Lake Consortium UCC-RE (Hybrid Assembly) ... | reverse complement strand
TCATCGCCGTCTCGGCCTCTTCCTTCGCGCCCTGGGCCACGCCCATCGCGTTGGTCATCAGCTGGCTGATGTCTTCCATGATCTTGTTGCGGGTCTGCATCGGCTGGCTCCTTGGCTGTCGCACCGGATATGGCCCTGCCCGCCCGTGGGATCAAGGTTGACTTCGCCGCAGCCCCCGCCCACCCATGGCCCCGACCCAGATGACCGACGGACGCCCGCGCATGCCTTTCGCCATCCCGTTTCCCGACCTGTCGCCCGAGCTGTTCTCGATCTCCATCGGGTCGTTCGAGTTCGCGCTGCGCTGGTACGCGCTGGCCTATATCGTCGGGTTGCTGGCGGGCTGGTGGCTGATCGTGAAGGCGGTGAAGCGCCCGACGCTCTGGCCCGGCGACATCGCGCCGATGCGCCCCGACCAGGTCGAGGGGCTGCTGACCGCGGTGGTGCTGGGCGTGATCCTGGGTGGTCGGATCGGCTTCGTGGTGTTCTACCAGCCGGGCTACTATCTGCAGAACCCCGGCCAGATCCTGCAGATCTGGCAAGGCGGCATGGCCTTTCACGGCGGGCTGATCGGCGTGGCGTTGGCGGGCTGGCTGTTTTGCAGGATCAACAGGCTGCCGCCGCTGCAGGTGGCCGATGCGATGGCGATGGTGGTGGCCATCGGTCTTGGCCTCGGGCGGCTGTCGAATTTCATCAATGCCGAGCTGTGGGGGCGGCCCACCGACCTGCCCTGGGGCGTGATCTTTCCCGGCCCCGCCGCGCAGGCCTGCCCAGGCCCCGTCGGGATCGTGATGACAGAACTGGGGCAGATGTGCGCCCGCCACCCTTCGCAACTGTATCAGGCCGCGCTGGAAGGGCTGGTGACGGGCGCGATCGTGCTGTGGCTGGCCTGGGCGCGCGGCTGGCTGAAGACGCCGGGGGCGCTGACCGGCATGTTCTTCATCCTCTACGGGCTCGCGCGCTTTTCCGTCGAGTTCGTGCGCCAGCCCGACGCGCAATTCGTGAGCGAGGGCAACCCCGTGGGCTTTGCCTTTGCGCTGTCGCCCTCGGTCGGGCTGACGATGGGGCAGATCCTGTCGCTGCCGATGATCGCCCTGGGGATCTGGCTTGTGGCGCGCGCGCGCCGGGCGGCATGACGGCGCTGAAGGACCGCCTGCTCGCCCGGATCGCCCGCACAGGGCCGATCGGCGTGGCCGACTACATGGCGGAATGCCTGCTGCACCCGACCCACGGCTACTACGCCACGCGCGACCCGCTGGGGGCGGCGGGCGATTTCACCACCGCCCCCGAGATCAGCCAGATGTTCGGCGAGCTGCTGGGCCTGTGGCTGGCGCAGGTCTGGATGGATCAGGGCGCGCCGTCGCGGATCGTGCTGGCCGAGCTTGGGCCGGGGCGGGGCACGCTGATGGCCGATGCGCTGCGCGCCACGCGCGGTGTGACGGGGTTCCACGCGGCGCTCGAGCTGCATCTGGTCGAGGCGTCGCCGAAGCTGCGCGCGCTGCAGGCGCGGGCCCTTGCAGGGTTCGATCCGCGGTTTCACGACGGCATCGCCGATCTGCCCGAGGCGCCGCTTCTCCTGATCGCCAACGAGTTCTTCGACGCGCTTCCGATCCGCCAGTTCCAGCGCGGCAAGGGCACCGACTGGCACGAGCGGATGATCGGCGCCGAAGGCGGGCGGCTGATCTGGGGGCTTGCCCCCGGCACGCCCGTGCCGGCGCTGGCCCACCGCGCCGCGACCGTCGCCGAAGGTCAGATCGTGGAGACCTGCGCCCCGGCCGAGGCCATCGCGGGCGAGATCGGGCGCCGCATCGCGCAGCAAGGGGGCGCGGCGCTGATCGTGGATTACGGCGGCTGGGATAGCATCGGCGACACGCTGCAGGCGCTGAAGGCGCACAGGTCGGTCGACCCGCTGGCAGAGCCCGGCGACGCCGACCTGACCGCGCATGTCGCCTTTGGCCCGCTGGCGCGTGCCGCCGCCCCGGCGCGGGCGAGCGGCCTGACCCAGCAGGGCGTGGTTCTCGAGCGGCTGGGCATCACGCCGCGCGCGCAGGCGCTTGCCCGCAATCTGGGCGGCGCCGAGCTCGAGAGCCACATCGCGGGACACAGGCGGTTGACGCACCCCGCCGAGATGGGACACCTTTTCAGGACGCTTGCCCTTACGCCCGAGGGCACCCCGCTGCCCCCTGCCCTCGACCCCGGTACGACATGCCCGTCACCGTGACCCTCGACATCCTCACTTCACCGCTGCTCGACGGCGTGAAGCACGGGTTCTTCACCCGCCGCGGCGGTGCTTCCTCGGGGATCTTCGAAGGGTTGAACTGCGGCGGCGGGTCGTCGGACCAGTCCGAGATCGTGGCGATGAACCGCGACCGGGTCGCCGATGCCATGGGCGTCGCGTCCGACCGGCTGGTCACCGTGCACCAGGTCCATTCCGCGACCGTGGTGTCGCTGGAGGAACCGCCCCTCGACCGCCCCCGCGCCGATGCCATCGTCACCACGGTTCCGGGCCTCGCCATCGCGGTGCTGACGGCGGATTGCCAGCCGGTCCTGTTCGCGGACCGCGATGAAGGCGTGATCGCCGCCGCCCATGCCGGGTGGCGCGGCGCGCTCGACGGCGTGCTGGAGGCGACGGTCGACGCGATGGAGGCCGCAGGCGCCCGGCGCCACAGGATCAAGGCGGTGATCGGCCCGTCGATCAGCCAGCGCGCCTACGAGGTCGGCCAGGAGTTCTTCGAACGATTCCTGGACGCGGACACGGCCCATGGCCGGTTCTTCGTGAACGGCGCCGACGGGAAATACCTGTTCGACCTGCCGGGCTTCGGCCTGGCACGGCTGCGGGCGGCCGGGGTCGCGGCGGATTGGACGCGGCATTGCACCTACGGCGATCCGGCGCGGTTCTATTCCTACCGGCGCGCCACCCACAAGGGCGAGGCCGATTACGGCCGCCTGATCTCGGCGATTCGTCTCTGACGTTGCCGCAATCGGGCGGTTTCGCCCGAATTGTCGCCTGACCGAAGGCAATCTGGGCGAAGGCGCGGCAGAAAGCGCCGCGGATTTGCCCGATCCGCGCCCGGCAGCGCCGCGACCTTGGCGAAACCTCAATGAATTCAGGGCGGCGCGCCCTGCGATTTCGCCACGAAAACGCCCAGAAAATTCACCTGTTGGTGAGGCTTCGGCCGTATGCCTGCCTGAAACGGGGGTCATGGTCTGCTCAAGCCCGAACGTGGGCAGTCACACACGCAAAAAGGATGAGGCAGATGAAAACCCGGCGTTGGATGAAGACGGTTCTGGTCGAGGCCACGAAAGAGCAGATCGAGATGCCCTGGGCGCGCGCGAAACGTGCCAAGCGGCGGGCGGCGAAGCCGACCCTCAACAAGGCCGCCGGATAAGGCGGACCGAAACCCGCGCGACACGGCGCGGATGCTTGCAGACGGGCGGCCAGAACGGCCGCCTATCCTATTTCGAAGACAGCTCAGGCGCCAAGGTCGATGACGGTGTCCTCGAGCGCGCGGATCAGCGGCGCAAGCTCCGCCGCGTGGCGCTGCCAGCCCGCCACCGCCTGCCGCCCGATGGGCGCGCGCACCTGCGCGAAGCTCAGTGTCTCGACCCGGCGCCCCGAGGTCTCGGGCGCAAGGCAGGCATCGTTCCACGGCAGGCCGCAAAACGCCACAAGTGCGCGGATCTGCGGCTCCGGCGCGGCGGTCAGCGCCTCGTACTCCACCACATGCACCCGGTCGGGCAGCGCCTGCGCCCAGAGGGCCACCAGCGCATCGTGCAGCCGGATATAGCGGCCGATGGCGGCGAGGTCGTAGGCGTAGCGGTGCATCCCCTCGGCGAAGAGGTTGCGGTAGAGCGACAGGCCCACGTCGCGCGGATCGCGGCGCAAGATCACGATGCGCGCGCCGGGCAGGGCGGTGGCCACATGACCGACGCGCGAAAAGGTCGAGATCGCCTTGTCGGTGAACACCGCATCCGTGCCCGTGCGCCGCCGCGCCGCGCGCAGGTAGAGCCGGCCCGCTTCGGCAAACCCAGCGGCGGCCCCCTGCCCGTCGCGCAACCGTTCCAGCGCCGGGGCCATGGCGCGCGACAGGAACGGCATCTCGCCGCCCGCCGCGACATCGGGATGCGCGGAAAGGATGGTTTCGACCAGCGTGGTGCCGGATCGCGGCAGGCCGGTGACGAACAGCACCGGGTCGGACGGCCCCTCCGGCGTCCAGTCCTTCAGCGTCTGCCAATCGCCGGCAAGGCGGCGCGCCTCCTCCAGATCGGCGTCGAACCCGTAGGGAAACGCCTCGGCAGTCAGGCGGTTGGCGGTGTGCAGATGGGTGAAGGCATCGGGCGCCTTGAGGTCCATCGCGGCCTTTGCGGCGGCGAAATGCATCACCCGGCGGGCATCGCGGGCGAGGCCGGGGCGCGACAGGCGCGTGGTCAGGCGGGCCAGGACCGGATCGTCGGCGGCGATGGTGCGGCCGTTCATGTAGGCGCGAAACGCCTCGGCCGCGTCGGGGTCGGCGTCGAGCGCCGCCGTCAGATCCGTCTCGGCGCCGCTCAGGTCGCCCGCCGATTGCCGCAGCTGCGCGCGGTGCGTCAGAAGGCCGGGGTGGACCGGATCGGCGGCCAGCGCCGCGTCGATCGTCGCCTCGGCCTCGGCGATGGCGCCCGCGCCCTGCAGCGCATCGGCGACGCGCCGCATCACCGCGCGCCGTGCCGCGGCGCCCTTGGCGGCCTTTGCGGCTGCCGCCCGGGCCGCGGGCCCCTTGCCCAGATCGGCCAGCGTGAGCGCCAGCACCTCGTGCAACGCCGGCGTGAGCGGCGCACCGCCGAGCAGCGCCACCGCGTCCTCGGCCCGCATCGTGCGCCGCAGGAGCCGGGCGAGCGACAGGCGCGCCGGGGCGTGCCCCGCCGCCATCGCGGCGCGCAGCAGCGGCTCGGCGCGCGCGAAGCGGTCCAGGTGCACCAGCGTTTCGCCCAGCGCGGCCTGCACGAGGGGCAGGCCGGGCGCACGTTCCTGCGCCTTTTCCAGCGGTCCCAGCGCAGCCGCCCAGGCGCCGCGCGCCATCCGTGCCTCGCCCAGCACCAAAGCCGGCCAGAGGGCTGCGGGCGCGGCCTTGACCAGCGCCAGCGCCAGCGCCTCGGCGCGGTCGACCTGCCCCTTTTGCAAGGCGGCATGGACGGGGCGCACATCCGCTTCGGTGCCAAGGACGATCTTTGCCTTGGCCGCGGCGCGTTCAAGCTCCTGACACGCCGGGCCGGTCAGCACCCCGTGCAGCGCCTGCCAGATCGCGGCCTCCCTGGGTCGCAGCGCCAGCGCCTGCCGCAAGGCCGCCTCGGCCGCAGCGCCGCGGCCCGCCGCCGCCTCCAGCCGACCGATCTGGAACAGGATCTCGGGCGTGTCCGGCCTGGCCAGCCGCAGCGCGTTCAGGATCGACAGCGCCTCGGCGCCGCGCCCCTGCCGGGCCAGTTCCATGGCATGCTGATAGCGTTCGCTCAGGGTGTTTGCGGGCGGTGGCACGGCGCCTCCGGGGGTCAGGCCGATTGGCTCAGCCGGTCTTCCATCACGTCGAAGGGCACGCCCGGCGCATCCTTGGCGCCGCGGATCACCAGCGAGGTGCGGACGCTCGCGACATTGGGCGCCGAGGTCAGCTGCCCGGTGAGAAAGCTCTGGAACGAGGACAGGTCCGGCGCCACGCATTTCAGGATGAAGTCGATCTCGCCGTTCAGCATGTGGCATTCGCGGACCAGCGGCCAGGCGCGGCACAGGCTTTCGAAGGCGACCAGATCCGCCTCGGCCTGGCTGTGCAGGCCGACCATGGCGAAAACCTGCACCTCGAATCCCAGCAGGCGCGGATCGACGTCGGCATGATAGCCGCGGATGAACCCCGCCTCTTCCAGCGTGCGCACGCGGCGCAGGCAGGGCGGGGCCGAGATGCCCACGCGCTTGGCCAGTTCGACATTGGTCATCCGGCCGTCGCCCTGCAATTCGGCCAGGATCTTGCGGTCGATCGGGTCGAGCTTTGTGTGTGCCATCTGGTCCGGTCCCCTTGCGCGATTTTCGATTCTGACCGCGCCAATGCCAATTGCGCAACTTTATTTCAAGCGCGCGCAACAAATGAACCATATCTGGCCTGCGTGCAACCCTAAGCCGCAGGGCTTTCATCCGCCGCCTGCGGGAAATATATGAGCACTGCGTGCGGCACCAGAGCAAAGCGCGCGCCGACCCCGAGCCATCCCCGGAGGGACCCCGATGACCGACACCGCCACCCGCCACACCCGCCTGTTGATCATCGGCTCCGGGCCAGCAGGCTACACCGCCGGTGTCTACGCGGCGCGCGCGATGCTGGAACCGATCCTGGTGCAGGGCATCCAGCCGGGCGGGCAGCTGACCATCACCACGGATGTGGAAAACTGGCCGGGCGACGCCAGCGTGCTGGGCCCGGACCTGATGGTGCGGATGGAGGCGCATGCGAAAGAAATGGGGACCGAGATCATCTCCGATCATATCATGTCGCTCGACCTGTCCCGGCGACCGTTCTGGGCGACCGGCGACAGCGGCACCATCTACACCGCCGACGCGGTGATCCTGGCCACCGGCGCGCAGGCGAAGTGGCTGGGCCTGCCGTCGGAGGAGCATTTCAAGGGCTTCGGCGTCTCGGCCTGCGCGACCTGCGACGGGTTCTTCTACCGCGGGCAGGAGATCGTGGTGGTCGGCGGTGGCAACACCGCCGTGGAAGAGGCGTTGTTCCTGACGAATTTCGCCTCCAAGGTCACGCTGATCCACCGCCGCGACAGCCTGCGCGCTGAAAAGATCATGCAGGACCGCCTGTTCAAGAACCCCAAGGTCGCGGTCTTGTGGAACCACGCGATCGACGAGGTGATCGGCGGCGACAGCCCGCGCGGGGTCGAAGGCGTGCGCGCGCGGCATGTGGACACCGGCGCGATCACCGAAGTGCCGTGCAAGGGCTTCTTCGTCGCCATCGGCCATGCGCCGGCGACCGAACTGGTGAAGGACCAGCTGGAGCTGCACAACGGCGGCTATGTGAAGGTCGAGCCGGGCACCACCCGCACCTCCATCCCCGGCGTGTTCGCGGCCGGCGATCTGACCGACCATGTCTACCGGCAGGCCGTGACAAGCGCCGGCATGGGCTGCATGGCAGCCCTGGACGCCGAGAAATGGCTGGCCGAGCAGGCGGGCGAAGAGGTGTCCGAGGCGGGCGTCTACGCGGCCGAGGTTCCGGCGGCGGAATAGGGGCCCGCTGCCGGCTCGCGACGGGAAAAGCGCCGCGCAAGGGTTGACCGGCGGGCGGGGTGCCGCAAAACTCGCCCTGCCCGTTCCAAAAAAGCAGACCCGATGACCGTTGCCCATTTTCCCACGCCGGGCGAGCCCGCTCCGGGGTTCACCCAACGCTCTGCCGCGAACCCGCGCTATACGTTCGACACCGCCGCGGGGCGCTACCTCGTGCTGGCGTTTCTCCATGACATGACCGACCCGGCCAACGTGGCGCGGGTGGAGGCGGTGCTGGCGCGGGGCGACCTGTTTTCGGATATGTTCGCAAGCTGCTTTGCCGTGTCGACCAACCCCGATGACGAAGATCACGGGCGGTTGACGAACCGCATCCCCGGCTTTCGGGTGATCTGGGATCAAGACCTCTCGGTCAGCCACCGCTATGGCGCGGCCGGCCCCGATGGCGCGCGCACCGGCGCCTGGGTGCTGGTCGACCCGACCATGCGGGTCATCGCCACGATCCCGTTCACGCCAGATGGCGGCGACGCGCAGGCGCTGCTGGAGCTTTTGGCGCGGCAACCGCCGCCCGAGCGGTTCGCGGGCATCGCGTTGCAGGCGCCGATCCTGTACCTGCCCCGCGTCTTCGAGCCGGAGCTGTGCCGGCGGCTGGTGGCGCTCTACGATGCGCAGGGCGGCGAACCGAGCGGCTTCATGCGCGAGATCGACGGCCGCACCGTCGGCGTGAGCGACCTGCGCCACAAGAGCCGCCGCGACATCATCATCGAGGATCCGACGCTGATCAAGGAGCTGCAGGTACGGATCAGCCGCCGCGTGATTCCCGAGATCGCGAAGGTGCACCAGTTCCACGTCACCCGGATGGAGCGCTATATCGTGTCGTGCTACGACGCCGCCGAGGCGGGTCATTTCACCGCGCATCGCGACAATACCACCTCGGGCACCGCGCATCGCCGCTTTGCGGTGTCGATCAACCTCAACGACGATTTCGAAGGCGGCGAGGTGAGCTTTCCCGAATACGGGCCGCGCGGGTTCAAGGCGCCGGTGGGGGGCGCGGTGGTGTTCTCCTGCTCGCTTTTGCACAAGGTCTCAAAGGTCACGGCCGGACGGCGCTACGCGTTCTTGCCGTTTCTCTACGACAATGCGGCGGCCAAGATGCGCGCCGCCAACCGCGGGAAGCTGGACGCAAACGCCGTCGAGCGCAGGCCGAACGCCAGCTGACGCGGGCCGATCCGCCAGGGCTCACTGGCGCCGTGGCGGAAACAATGCGCTTCCCCGTGACTTTCCCCCTTTTCCAGGCAGGCGAAATCTGAGATACGTTCATTATTGAACAAAGATTGTCGCGCCCGGAATGCCCATCGCCCCGCCCCCTGCCCTGCCCGAGGAAGACCTGCTCTTCCGCCTCCTGCGCCAGCTTGACCTGGCGCCGGACGCGCCGCAGCGCGCGACCGCCGAGGCGCTTGGCATCAGCCTCGGACGGCTCAACGCGCAGCTGCGCGCCGTCTCGGAGGCGGGTCTCGTCAGGGTGACCGACCGCCAGAGCGCCGATCGCCGCCAGCGCGTCGGCTATGCGCTGACCTCGCGCGGCGCCACCGAGAAGGCGCGGCTCACCGACCGATTTCTTGCCCGCAAGCTTGCCGAATACGACGCGCTCCATGCCGAACTGACCGGCACGGGGAGCGGATTGATTTCCCTCAAGACCAGGACCCAGCTGATGCAAAACCACCTCGCCCCGATCCAGGAACTCTACGTCTCCCCCGACAGCGCCCAGAAGCTCAAGCGCGAAGCGGCGGACCTGATCTCCTGGGATCTCACGCAGCGCCAGACCTGCGATCTGGAGCTCTTGATGAACGGCGGCTTCAGCCCGCTCAAAGGGTTCATGGTTCAGGAAGACTACGAGAGCGTGGTGGAGACCATGCGCCTCGCCGATGGCGCGCTCTGGCCGATGCCGATCACGCTCGACGTGTCGGAGGAGTTCGCCGCCAAGATCGAGCCGGGCCAGGACATCGCGCTGCGCGACGCCGAAGGTGTGATCCTCGCCATCCTGTCGCTGAGCGACAAATATGTGCCGAACAAGGCGCGCGAGGCCGAAAAGGTCTATGGTGCCGACGACATCGCCCACCCGGCGGTGAACTACCTGCACAATGTCGCCGGGCCGGTCTACCTCGGCGGTGCGATCACCGGCATCCAGACGCCGATGCATTACGATTTCCGCGCTCGCCGCGACACGCCCAACGAGCTGCGCGCCTATTTCCGCAAGCTCGGCTGGCGCCGCATCGTCGCCTTCCAGACCCGCAACCCGCTGCACCGTGCGCACCAGGAACTGACCTTCCGCGCCGCCCGCGAAGCGCAGGCCAACCTGCTGATCCACCCCGTCGTCGGCATGACGAAACCGGGCGACGTGGATCATTTCACCCGCGTGCGCTGCTACGAGGCGGTGCTGGACAAGTACCCCTCGGCCACCACGACCATGTCGCTGCTGAACCTCGCCATGCGCATGGCCGGCCCGCGCGAGGCGGTCTGGCACGGGCTGATCCGCAAGAACCACGGCTGCACCCATTTCATCGTCGGCCGCGACCATGCCGGCCCGGGCAAGAACAGCGCGGGGCAGGATTTCTACGGCCCCTACGACGCGCAGACCCTGTTCAAGGAGCATGAGGCCGAGATCGGGCTGGAGATGGTCGACTTCAAGCACATGGTCTATGTGCAGGAAAAGGCGCAGTATTACCCTGCCAACGAAGTGCCCGAGGGCGACACGGTGCTCGACATTTCCGGCACCGAGCTGCGGCGCCGGTTGCGCGAGGGGATCGAGATCCCGGAGTGGTTCTCCTTTCCCGAGGTGGTGCAGGAGTTGCGCCGCACCTCGCCCGCGCGCAGCAAGCAGGGCTTCACGGTGTTCTTCACCGGCCTGTCGGGGTCGGGCAAATCCACCATCGCCAACGCGATGATGGTCAAGCTGATGGAGATGGGCGGCCGGCCCGTCACGCTGCTGGACGGCGATGTGGTGCGCAAGCATCTGTCGAGCGAGCTTGGCTTCTCCAAGGAACACCGCGACATCAACATCCGCCGCATCGGCTATGTCGCCTCCGAGATCACCAAGAACGGCGGCATCGCGATCTGCGCGCCGATCGCCCCCTACACCGCCACGCGGCGCGCCGTGCGCGAGATGATCGAGGCCTTCGGCGCCTTCATCGAGGTGCATGTCGCAACCAGCCTCGAGGAATGCGAAAAGCGCGACCGCAAGGGCCTCTACAAGTTGGCGCGCGAAGGCAAGATCAAGGAGTTCACCGGCATCTCCGACCCCTATGAGGAACCGACCCATGCCGAGCTGGTGGTCGATACCGAGGGCATGGATGTGGATTACTGCGCCCAGCAGGTGCTGCTGAAACTCGAATCCATGGGCCTGATCGCGGCCTGACGCGACCGGTTGCAAAGGCAAGAAAACGGGCGGCCTTCGGGCCGCCCCTTTTTCGTTCCGGTCAGGCCGTGCGCGGAACCGAACCGGCTCTTGTGCGTTGGATACCGCGTCATGGGCAGAGTCCGCCCGCATTCACCAAGGAAAATAAAAATGAAACGTGATCTGACACTTGCGATGTCCGCGCTTGCCGTGCTTCTGGCCTCCACCGCCTTCGCGGATGTGGAGGAAATCACCGACATCGACGTGACGCTGGACCTCTCGGCAATCCAGAACGAGGCCGCTGCGGCCTACTGGAGCAATCTGGAGCTTGACCTCGAGACGGCAATTGCCGCGCGGACGACCGAGTTGCTGGCCGACGAGAGCGATATCCAGCCCGTGACGACCAGCGAAGTCAACGAGGCGGACGCCGCACCCGAAGGCACACGCGTCCTGATCGAAATCCGGGAGCTTGAACTGGCAACCGCCTTCGAGCGCGCCATGAACGCCGGCGACACGGTTCTGGTCGGGCAGGTCAACATCGTCGACCTCACCGACAACAGCAACGCGGCAGGCTACGAATTGAGCGTTTCGCTGGAGGGCGCGGGCGTGGTCCTGACCGAAGGCAACACGTTCACGCTCAAATCCGATGACACCGCAACCTATCAGTTGCTGGTCGACGCCTTCGCCGATGGCGTCGTGACGCGGCTGAACTGAGAACTAGCCAGACTGAATGTCACAGGGCCGCGCCGGAAGGTGCGGCCCTGTTGCGTTCAGCAGCCCGGTCGCAGGTTCGTGCGTCTCAGCCGCCGTTCGTCTCCGCACCTTCCTCGGGCGCAGGACCCTCGCCGTCCTCGCCCGGTGCGGGCTCCGTGGTGTTGGGGTCTTCGGCCGGGGCCGGCCCGTCCACCGCGGCGCCTTCGGTCGGCAGTCCGCCTTCCCATGTGCCGCGCAGAACCTCGCCCGAGGCGTAGCGCATCGTGCCCTCGCCCTCGCGGCGGCCATCGACGAAGCGGCCTTCGTAGACATCGCCGTTGGAATAGGTGGCGATGCCGAAGCCGTTGATCTCGCCGTCGGCCCATTCCCCGATGTAGGAGAAGGCGTTGGGCTCCGGCATGGTCAGGCGGCCCTGGCCGTGGCGGGCGCCCTCGACGAAGGTGCCGTCGTAGACCGACCCGTCGGAATAGGTGGCCCGGCCCTGCCCGTGGCGCAGGCCGTCTTCCCATTGCCCTTCGTAGCGGTAGCCGTCGGGGTGGGACATGACGCCCTGCCCGTGCTGGCGGGCGTTCAGGAACTGACCCTCGTAGGTAAGCCCGTTGGCATAGGTCGCGGTGCCCTGCCCCTGGATCACGCCCTCGACCCAGTCGCCGGTGTAGCCGGACCCGTCGGGATAGGTGATCGTGCCGGTGCCATGGGCAAGGTCGTCGGCAAAGCCGCCTTCGTAGACCGAGCCGTCGGGATAGGTGACGCGCCCCTCGCCGGCGATCCGGCCCTCGACCCAGGTGCCGGCGTAGCTGTAGCCGTCGGTGGCGGTGAACGTGCCGGTGCCGTGGCGCTGGTCGTCGGCGAATTCACCCTCGTAGACGTCGCCGTTGGCGTAGGTGACGGTGCCGGTGCCCTGCCGCTGGCCCGCCACCAGCGTGCCCTCGTAGACATCGCCATTGGGCTGGGTCAGCACGCCGGTGCCGTCGATCTGCCCCTCGGCCCAGTCGCCGTCGTAGACCACGCCGTCCGGCATCTCGAGCCGGCCGGTGCCGTGGCGCTGCCCGTCGACGAAGCCGCCGGTATAGGTCGCGCCGTCGGGGTAGGTGATGGTGCCCTGCCCTTCCTTCACGCCGGCCTCCCACTGGCCTTCGTAGCGGTAGCCGCCCGGCCCGGTCATCACCCCCTCGCCGTGGTGCAGCGCGTTCTGGAACTGGCCGCTGTAGCTGATGCCGTTGGAATAGTCGGCGGTGCCGATGCCGTGGATGCGCCCGTCGGCCCAATCGCCTTCGTAGGTCGAGCCGTCGGAAAAGGTGATGCGCCCGATGCCCTCGGGGCGGCCGGCGGCGAAACTGCCCTCGTAGATCGAACCGTCGGGAAAGGTCGCGCGGCCCTCGCCCCGGATCTCGCCCTCGACCCATTCGCCGGTGTATTCGTAGCCGTTGGGAAGGCGGTAGGTGCCCTGCCCGTGCTGCACGCCGTCGAGGAACTCGCCCTCGTAGATGCCGCCGTTGTCGTATTGCTGGATGTCGGTGACGGTGTCGAGCGCCGGCTGGGTCGGTTCGGGTGTCTCGGCGGGCTGGTCCGCCTCAGATTGCGCAAGCGCCATCGACGCGGACGCGATCATGGCAGCCAGTGCCATGGCATGGGTCATCCTGGACACGGGTCTTGCCCCCCTGTTGTTCGGAGCGATTGTTTCCTGTTGGCGCCCAAGCTAGGGGGTCGGCGGCGGGCGCGCAACGGCTTTGGCAGGACCGCGGCGCAGCGCCGCCTGCTCTTGGCCTCGGGCCGGTTTCTGTTACATCTCGCAGCACGAACGCAGCCCTGCCCGAAAGCGCCCCCATGACCGAGCGGTTCCGACTGAGCCTTGCACAACTGAACCCGATCGTGGGCGACCTGGCCGGAAACGCCGCGCAGGCACGCACCGCCTGGGCCGAGGCGAAGACCGCGGGCGCCGACATGGTGGCCTTTCCCGAGATGTTCGTGACCGGCTACCAGCTGCAGGATCTGGTCGACAAACCCGCCTTTGCCGCCGATGTGCAGCGGGTGCTGGCCAAGCTGGCCGAGGCGTGCGCCGACGGCCCCGCCATCGGCATCGGCGGGCCGCTGCCAGGGGGCGACAAGCCGTTCAACGCCTATTTCGTGCTGCAGGGCGGCAAGATCGTGGCGCAGGTGCTGAAGCATCATCTGCCCAACTACACCGTCTTCGACGAGAAGCGGTACTACCACGCCGGCAATCCGGCGGGGCCGGTGCGCGTCGGCCCGCTGCGCATCGGCATCCCGATCTGCGAGGATGCCTGGTTCGAGGACGTGGCCGAGACGCTGGCCGAAACCGGCGCCGAGATCTTGCTGGTGCCCAACGGGTCGCCCTACCACCGCGGCAAGTTCGACCTGAGGCAGTCGATCATGGTCGGCCGCGTGATCGAGACGGGGCTGCCGCTGGCCTATGTCAATCTGGTCGGCGGGCAGGACGACCAGGTATTCGACGGGGCGAGCTTCGTGCTGAACCCGCATGGGGTGCTGAGCCACCAGATGCCGGCCTTCGAGACCGGACTTTTCCACGTCGATTTCGAAAAGGGCGCTGCCGGCTGGCAGGCCGCGCCGGGCGACAAGGCCCCCCTGCCCGACCCGTGGGAGGCCGATTACCGCGTGATGATGACGGGCTTGCGCGACTACGTCGCCAAGGCCGGGTTCGCGCGCGTGCTGCTGGGCCTGTCGGGCGGGATCGATTCCGCCCTGGTCGCGGCTCTCGCGGTCGACGCGCTGGGGCCCGACAACGTGCGGTGCGTGATGCTGCCCTCGCGCTTCACCTCCGCCACCTCGCTCGACGATGCGGCCGACGTGGCCCGCCGCCTCGGCACGCGGCTCGATACCGTGCCGATCGGCGCGGCGCATGACGCGGTGCTCGACACGCTGGCACCCCTGTTCGCGGGGACACAGCCGGACCTGACCGAGGAAAACATCCAGTCGCGCCTGCGCGGCGTGATGCTGATGGCGCTGTCGAACAAGTTCGGGGGGATGCTGCTGACCACCGGCAACAAGTCCGAGGTCGCGGTCGGCTACGCCACGATCTACGGCGACATGGCGGGCGGCTACAACCCGATCAAGGATCTCTACAAGACCCGCGTGTTCGAGACCTGCCGCTGGCGCAACAGGGTGCACCGCGACTGGATGCAGGGGCCGGCGGGCGAGGTCATCCCGCCGCGGGTGATCGACAAGCCGCCGACCGCCGAACTGCGCGAGAACCAGAAGGATGAGGACAGCCTGCCGCCCTACCCGGTGCTGGACGAGATCCTCGAGATGCTGATCGACAAGGACGCCTCGGTCGCCGATCTGGTGGCCATGGGCCATGACCGCGCGACGGTGAAGAAGATCGAGAGCCTGATCTACATCAGCGAATACAAGCGCTTCCAGTCGGCCCCCGGCGCCCGGTTGACCGAACGCGCCTTCTGGCTCGACCGGCGCTACCCGATCGTCAACCGCTGGCGCGACACCGGCGCGGACTGAGCCCCGAGGACATCGAAAAGGGGCGCCCGAAGGCGCCCCCGATACCTTCATCAGCGTGGGTCAATGCACGCTGACCGGCCTCATGTCGTTCTGGCGGGCCACCACGAAGGCCAGCTTGCGGTCGCGCACCAGCGCCAGCTGTTCGCCCGTCTCGCTGCCGATGGCATAGAGGGTATCCAGCCCGCGCGCCTGTTCCTGCACCTCTTCTGGCAGGTCGGCGACCGCGACCGGCCGGATGTAGACGATCGGCTGCATCCGCGGGGTCGCTGCGTCATGTTCGTTGGTCATTGCGTCACCCTTTCCTATGCTTTGGGGCCCGGCGTGATCTTGATCGTCTGGACGACGCTTTCCGCCACGCTGCGCTTCAACTCGATGTGCAGGAGCCCGTGCGCCATGGAGGCACCGGCCACATCGACACCTTCGGCCAGCACGAAGCTGCGCTGGAACTGCCGCGCCGCGATGCCGCGGTGCAGGAACACCCGCTCGGCGCCATCGTCGGACTGCCGACCGCGGATCACCAGCTGCCGGTCTTCGAGCGTGATCGACAGATCATCCTCGGCGAACCCGGCCACGGCCAACGTGATGCGGTAGGCATTTTCGCCGTTCTGTTCGATGTTGTAGGGCGGGTAGCCGTCGTTGCCGGCCTTCGCCGTACGCTCCACCAGCCGCTCGAGCTGGTCAAATCCCAACAGGAAGGGATGCGAGCCTAGGGTCAGTTTCGTCATGCGGGGCACATCCTTGCGATTAAGCGATCTGCACGGTGACGCGCCCCGGTCCGGCAACGCGCCTTGTGTCGGATATGGGTGGGCTGCCCTGCGCGCGCAAGGCTTGGCGGGTCGATCGCGCCGCGCTAGAGTGCGTCGTTGCCCCCGGATTGACCCAGCGATCGGATGTGCCCGGCCATGAACGCCCCCAGCGGCCCCACAGAGATGACGCATGAGGATGTGCTGCGCCTGCGGCTTGCGGTGCTCAAGCGCGAGCATCGCGACCTCGACGCCGCGATCGAGGCGCTGCACGACGCGGTGAACCCCGACCAGCTGACGCTGAAGCGGCTGAAGAAGCAGAAGCTCGTGCTCAAGGACAAGATCGCCCGGATCGAGGATGAACTGATCCCCGACATTCTGGCGTGACCGGGCCCGGCGGCGCATTGCACCGCCGCCCGGCGCGGCTATAGTGCGCCGCTCATTCCGGGGATCAGGGGCGCGGCACATGGCGGAATTCGAGGTCGGCATCATCATGGGCAGCCAGTCGGACTGGCCCACGATGCGCGAGGCGGCGGCCGTTCTCGACGAGCTGGGCGTGCCCTACGAGGCGCGCATCGTCTCGGCCCACCGCACGCCCGACCGGCTGTGGGACTATGGCCGGACTGCCGCCGACCGCGGGCTAAAGGCGATCATCGCGGGCGCCGGCGGGGCGGCGCATCTGCCCGGCATGATGGCCTCGAAGACGCGCGTGCCGGTGATCGGCGTGCCGGTGCAGACAAGGGCGCTGTCGGGCGTCGATTCCCTCTATTCCATCGTGCAGATGCCCCGCGGCTACCCGGTCGCGACCATGGCCATCGGCGCGGCGGGGGCTGCGAATGCCGGGCTGATGGCGGCCGCGATCCTTGCCCTGTCGGACGCGGGCCTCGCCACCCGCCTCGACGCCTGGCGCGCGGCGCTGTCGGCCTCGATCCCCGAGACGCCCGTCGATGACTGAGCCGCTGGCCCCCGGATCGGTGATCGGCATCCTTGGCGGCGGGCAGCTGGGCCGGATGCTGGCGATGGCCGCCGCGCGGCTTGGCTATCGCTGCCACATCTTCGAGCCGGGCGCCGCCCCTGCCGCCGATGTCGCCCACGCCTGGACGCAGGCCGCCTACGACGATCTTGATGCGCTGCGCCGCTTCGCGCAGGCGTCCGACCTGATCACCTTCGAGTTCGAGAACATTCCCGCCGCCGCGCTCGACGTCCTGGCGGAGGGCACGCCGCTCTTTCCCGACCGCCGCGCGCTGGAGGTGAGCCAGGACCGGCTGACGGAAAAGACCTTTCTCGCCGGTCTCGGGCTTGCCACGGCGCCTTTCGCCGCCATCGACACGCCCGAAGATCTGACCTCGGCGCTGGCCGTCACCGGCACGCCCGCGATCCTCAAGACCCGGCGCTTCGGCTATGACGGCAAGGGGCAGGCCCGCGTGATGACGCCCGAAGACGGCGCGCAGGCGCTGGCAAGCCTGCAGGGCGCCCCAACCATCGCCGAGGGGTTCATGCGCTTTTCCCGCGAAATCAGCGTCATCGCCGCCCGTGGCCGCGACGGCAGCGTCGCCGCCTACGATCCGGGCGAGAACGTGCACGCGGACGGCATCCTTGCCACGACCACCGTGCCCGCCGCGCTGCCGCTGAAGCTGCGCACCGATGCCGTGCTGATCGCTTCGCGCATCCTGACCGCGCTCGACTACACCGGCGTCATGGGGGTGGAGCTGTTCGTCACGCCCGAGGGGCTGATCGTCAACGAGATCGCGCCGCGCGTCCACAACTCCGGCCACTGGACGCAGGCGGGCTGCGCCGTCGACCAGTTCGAGCAGCACATCCGTGCCATCGCGGGCTGGCCGCTGGGCAACGGGGCGCGCCATGCCAATGTGGTGATGGAGAACCTGATCGGCGCCGATGTCGCCCGCGCGCCTGCCCTCGCGGCCGAGCCGGGCGTGCAGATCCACCTCTACGGCAAGGCCGAGACGCGGCCGGGCCGCAAGATGGGGCACGTCAACCGCGTCACCGGCCCGGCCTGAGCGGGCGGCCCTATTCGATGAAGGATTCCAGCGCCCCGAGGAAATTCATCTCCTGGTCGAAGGCGCCGTCGCGCAGAAAGGTCAGCGTCTGCGCGATGACCAGCGGGTTGTTCATCATGAAGGTATGGGTGACCGGCAGCACGATGTGATCGCTCATGCCGGCCACGCGTGTGGCCTCGACGGCCACCTTGCCGTCATCCTCGCCGGGGATCAGCGCGGAATAGAACGGGTTCAGCGTCTGGTTGCCGGCGATCACGCCCAGCTCGAAATCCACGGGCGGCAGACGGTTGGGCAGATCGGTCGCGGCGGTGCCAAGCTCCTGCCCGGCGGGGCCGTTGAGCCATTCGAACGGCTCCAGCGGCCCCAGCACATCCACCAGTTCCGAACCTGCGTTGGGCGGCGCCAGCATCACGACACGGCCCAGCCGGGCCGGCCGGTGGCGCGCGACCCAGTAGCGCAGCAGGATGCCGCCCATGGAGTGGGTGACGAAATGCACCCGCCCCACGCCGCACCCGGCAACAGCCGGCAGCAGGGTCTGCGGCGCAAGCTCCGCGATCGAGGCGCGGGTCGAGGGATAGCCGCGGTTGATGACCCTGTAGCCCTCTGCGATCAGCGCCTCCTGCATCAGGACCAGCGAGGTTTCGGTCCGCGCCAGGCCATGCAGCAAGATCACGCAGTCCTGCGCCCGCGCCGGCGTGGCGAAGGCGAGCGCAAGAAGAAGCGATGCGATAAGCCGTCTCATGCCCCGTACATAGTCTGCCGGATGTTCCGCCGCGAGGGGGGATTGCCGTCGGTGCCGCCGCGCGCCAGTGTCGGCGCATGACGCCGCCCCGCCCCCGCCTCGCCGTTCGTGGCCTGTTGCTGATCGACGACCGGCTTTTGCTGGTCAATGCCTATGGCGGCGGGCAGAGCGACCTGTTGTGCGCGCCCGGTGGCGGGGTGGAGATGCACAGCTCGCTCCACGACAACCTGATCCGCGAGTTCCACGAGGAGACGGGGCTTTCCGTCGCCGTAGGGCTGCCCTGTCTGGTCAACGAGTTCCACGCGCCGGATCGCGATTTTCACCAGGTCGACATCTATTTCCGGGTCACGCTTGTGGCGGGCGATCCGGCCGCGCCCTGGATCGATCCGGAGGGGATCGTGACCGAGCGCCACCTGATCGCGCGCGAAGACATGCCGCGCCACCGCTACAAGCCCGACAGCCTGCCGGATGTGGCATGGTCCGACACGCTTTTCTACGATCCGCTCGAACCCCTGGTGCGTTGAGGCGCGAGGCCCCAGGCGATGCCGCCAAGCACCAGCGCGCCCGCGCCCAGCATCCCGAGCGTCGGCGCCTCGGCCAGGAACACCACGCCGCCCAGCGCCGCGATCACCGGCACCGACAGTTGCACCAGCCCGGCGGTCGAGGCGCCGATGCGCGGCAGCACCGCGTACCACAGCGCGTAGCCCAGCCCCGAGGTGACCGCGCCCGACACCCCGGCCAGCGCCAGCCCCGACAGGGTGGACGGGTTCCCCGTCGCCCCGCCGGTCTGCGCCACCACGGCGAGGAACCCCGCGACCGTCGCCCAGACGAAGGCGGCGGCGGTATCGCCCAGCGGGTCGGAGGAGCCGCGCCCGATCAGGGAATAGACGCCCCAGCCCAGCGCCGCCGCCGCCATCGCCGCCACTGCCCAGAGCGGCGTCGGCGCGGCACCGCCGGGCCAGACCAGCCAGGCCAGCCCGGTCAGCGCCAGCGCCGCGCCGATCCAGCGGCGCGCGGGCGGGCGTTCGCCCTGCACCAGCGCACCCGCGAACATCGTCACCTGCACGCCGCCGAACAGGATCAGCGCGCCCAGCCCCGCGTCCATCGCCAGGTAGGCGATCGAAAAGCCGATCAGGTAGGTGGTCAGCATCAGGCCGCCCAGCATCGTGCGGGCATCGAGCAGCGGCACGCGCCCGTGACGCAGGCGGATCAGCAGGACCAGCACCGCCGCCCCCGAAACCGCGCGCACCAGCGCGAAGTCGAGCGCGCCGATCTGGCCCGCGCCCACGGCGGCGCGGTTCAGCACGGAATTGGCGGCAAAGGCCACCATCACCAGCGCCGTGAGCGCAACCAGCCTCATCCCAGCATCCGTGCCGCCAGCGCGCCCGACAGGTGGGACACGCGCCCCGCCACGATGGTGCCCTCCACCCGGCCGGACGCGTCGAGGATGACCAGATCGGCGCGCAGCCCTTCGGCGATGCGGCCGCGATCTTTCCAGCCGATGATCCGCGCCGGGCCGCCCGACACCAGATCCCACGCCCGTGCCCACCCGTAGCGGGTGCTCAACCGGTGCGCGGCGCGGGCCAGCGTCGGGTAATGGTAGTCGGAGACCAGCGCATCGACCAGCCCGGCCCCGATCAGCCGCTCGGCCGCGACCTTGCCGCTGTGCGAGCCGCCGCGCACCACGTTGGGGGCGCCCATGATGACCGGATCGCCGGCCTGTTTCGCGGCCTCCGCAGCCTCCAGCGTCTCGGGGAACTCGCAGATATCGGCCCCGAGCACCCGAAACTTGGCCCGATCCGCCCCGGTCTGGTCATCATGGCTACCCATGCGGATGCCGCGCGCCGCCAGTTCCCGCGCCGCCCCGGCCAGGGCCTCGGGCACCAGAGGGCCGTTGGCATGGAGCGCGTGCAGTATCCGTTCATGCGCCTCGGGCGCGCGCCCGGCCTTCAATGCCTGCCCGGTCAGCCCCGGCGGGCGCTTGCCGGCCGCCAGCTGCCTGTGCGGCAGGTGGTCGTTCCAGACGACGTAGCCGATGCCCGCCCGCGCCACGAGCGCCTGCATGGCGGGGAACGTGTCGATCATGTGGGTTTCCACCCGCAGCTGCAGGTGCATGTCGGTCAGCGTGTCGGCATCTTGCAGGGCCTCGGCCAGCGTCGCGGCGAAATCGGGGCCGCGCATGCCGCCCTCCCAGCTCCAGAACTGCGCCAGCATCGCGGTGGTGATGCCAGCCGCGCCACATTCGGCGTCGAGCCCCGCCAGCCCGGCCGCGGGCGTATCCACCGCGCCCCGCCGCGGCGCCATGTGGCGCTCGAACCCGTCGCCGTGCAGGTCGACGATGCCGGGAAGGATACGCCAGCCGGTCAGGTCGATCTCGCGCCCGCCGCCACCGGCGATGCGGCCGTCGGCCAGCGACAGCGCCTCGCGCGCGAAGCCATCCGGCAGCAGCACCTCGGCCCCGGTGAAGCGCAAGGGCGGCAGATCAGGCACCGCGGTAGGCCCGCGCGAGAACCGCCGCGATATCTGCGTCGGACAATCCGGCGGCGATGGCATCGGCCAGCATCGCCCCGGCGGCCTTCAGCGTCGGCGTCTCGACCCCGGCATCGGCCGCGACCCGCTGGAAAACGGCATTGTCCTTGGCGACGCCGCTGACGGGAAAGCCAACGCTGTCGTCCTGACCGAGGATCTTTGGCAGCCGGTCGCGCACCATGGGAATACCTGCAGGCCCGCCGCAAACGATGTGCAAGGCGGTCTCGAGCGACAGGCCCGCCCGGCTCGCCACGCGCAACTGTTCGACGAGCCCCGCCGTGTAGCTTTGCATCAGGGCGTTGTTGACCGTCTTCATCACCAGCCCCGTGCCAAGCGGCCCGACATGGAAGATGCGGGGCGACAGGGCCGACAGCGCGGCCTTTGCGCGCGCCGAAGCCTCGGGCGCGCCGCCGATGAAGATGCCGCAAGTCCCCGCGGCGACCAGGTCCGGCCCGCCCGAGATCGGGGCATCGACCACATGTGCACCCGCCACCGCGAAGTCATCGGCGCGCGACTTGAGAACATTGGGCGCGACGGTGCTGGTCTCGACGACGAGCCGGCCGGCCAGGTCCAGCGCCAGCAGGGCGTCGAGCATGCCCGCCACCGCGGCATCGTCGTAGAGGCTGAGGATCAGCACGTCCGACGCGCCCACCAACGCCACGAGATCGGGTGCCTGCGCGACGCCCGCCACGGCCCGCCCGCTGCGCGTCCAGCCGGTCACGGGCACGCCCTGGGACACCAGCCGCGCGGCCATGGCGCCGCCCATCCGGCCAAGCCCGATCACGCCGATCCTGTCCATCTCTGCCCCCTCCTGCCGTTTCGGCCCGACCCTTGCACCGCCCCGGCGCAAAAAGAAAGGGGCCGCAAAAGCGGCCCCTTCCGGAACTCTGCAAGCTGCAGGATGATTTACATCATGCCGTCCATGCCGCCCATGCCGCCCATTCCGCCGCCGGCGCCTTCGTCCTTCTTCGGACGGTCGGCGACCATGGCCTCGGTGGTGATCAGCAGGCCCGCGATCGAGGCTGCATCCTCCAGCGCGGTGCGCACGACCTTGGCGGGGTCGATGACGCCGAACTTGAACATGTCGCCATATTCCTCGGTCTGGGCGTTGAAGCCGAATGTCAGATCGTTCGATTCCCGGATCTTGCCCGCGACGACCGAGCCGTCGACGCCGGCATTGTCGGCGATCTGGCGCAGCGGTGCCTCCAGCGCACGGCGCACGATGGCGATGCCGGCGGTCTGGTCGGAGTTTTCGCCGGTGAGGTCGATCAGCGTCTTGGCCGCCTGCACGAGGGCGACACCGCCGCCGACGACCACACCTTCCTGAACCGCGGCGCGGGTGGCGTTCAGCGCGTCATCGACGCGGTCCTTGCGCTCCTTCACTTCGGTCTCGGTCATGCCGCCGACGCGGATGACGGCAACACCGCCGGCCAGCTTGGCCACGCGTTCCTGCAGCTTCTCCTTGTCGTAGTCCGAGGTGGTGTCCTCGATCTGCTGACGGATCTGGGCGACGCGCGACTCGATCTCGGGCTTCTCGCCGCCACCGTCGACGATGGTGGTGTCGTCCTTCTTGATCAGGACCTTCTTGGCGGTGCCGAGCATGTCGAGCGTGACATTCTCGAGCTTCATGCCCAGATCTTCCGAGATCACCTGGCCGCCGGTCAGGATCGCGATGTCCTGCAGCATGGCCTTGCGACGATCCCCGAAGCCCGGCGCCTTGACGGCGGCGATCTTCAGGCCGCCGCGCAGCTTGTTGACCACGAGGGTCGCCAGCGCTTCGCCTTCCACGTCCTCGGCGATGATCAGCAGCGGCTTGCCCGACTGGATCACCGACTCGAGCAGGGGAACCATCGGCTGCAGCGACGACAGCTTCTTCTCGTGCAGCAGGATCAGGACGTCGTCCAGCTCCGCGACCATCTTGTCGGGGTTGGTGACGAAGTAGGGCGAGAGGTAGCCGCGGTCGAACTGCATGCCTTCGACGACTTCGGTCTCGGTCTCGAGGCCCTTGTTCTCTTCGACGGTGATGACGCCGTCGTTGCCGACCTTCTGCATCGCATCGGCGATCTGACGGCCGATTTCCTTCTCGCCATTGGCGGAGATGGTGCCGACCTGGGCGACTTCGTCGCTGTCGGTCACGTCACGGGCGGCGGCCTTGATGTGGGCCACGACCTTGGCGGTGGCGAGGTCGATGCCGCGCTTGAGGTCCATCGGGTTCATGCCCGCTGCGACCGATTTCATGCCTTCCTTGACGATGGCCTGGGCCAGAACCGTCGCGGTGGTGGTGCCGTCGCCGGCCTCGTCATTGGTACGCGAGGCGACTTCTTTCACCATCTGCGCGCCCATGTTCTCGAACTTGTCTTCCAGTTCGATTTCCTTGGCGACCGTCACACCGTCCTTGGTGATCCGGGGCGCGCCGAAGGATTTCTCGATCACCACGTTGCGGCCCTTGGGGCCGAGGGTCACCTTCACCGCGTCGGCGAGGATGTTGACACCCTTCAGCATGCGATTGCGGGCGTCGGTGGAGAATTTTACGTCTTTAGCAGCCATTTCAAATAGCTCCCCTGGTTAGGAATTCAGCTTTGCGGCTCAGGCGGCAGCGGCGGCGGACGACTGTCCGATCACGCCGAGGATGTCGCTTTCCTTCATGATCAGAAGTTCTTCGCCATCGACGGTGACCTCGGTGCCCGACCATTTGCCGAACAGGATGCGGTCGCCGGATTTCACGTCCATCGCGATGCGGCCGCCGTTCTCATCCTTGGCGCCTGCGCCGACTGCGATCACTTCGCCTTCTGCGGGCTTTTCCTTGGCGCTGTCGGGGATGATCAGACCACCCTTGGTCTTTTCCTCGGACTCGATGCGGCGGACCAGCACACGGTCATGTAGCGGTGTGAATGTCATCTCGAACACTCCTCTCGGGTTCGGTTGTGTCTCTGTCGTTAGCACTCAGCCGAAGCGAGTGCTAACGCTGCGGGAGATAGACGGCAGCCCCGGCCGTGTCAACGGGTGGGCGGTCGTCGTTTCGCGAAAAATCGTGCCGATCAGGCGGCGGCGAGATCTAGGCCTGCGGCCCCGGCGCGGCGCCCCACCGTGTAGCCGGAAAAGGCGCGCAGATCGCGCCGCGTCAGCGCCGCGCGCACCCGCGTGTCCATTTCGGGCAGGCAGCGCCCCCCCAAGAGGCGCGACAGGACCGCGTCGTTGGCCATGGCGCGCGGCCCGGCAAAGATCGTCTCGGTCCAGACGCCTTCGGCACGGATCAGGTGATGGGCGTCGAGCAGCAGGTGCACATAGGTTTCGCCGGCCTGCGGGCGGTTGCCGGCCAGCTGCGCCAGGCCCAGGGTATCGGCCAGGTGACGCGCGCGGATCAGCGCCTCGGGCGCGGTGGCGGCGGGATCGACGGCGAGAAAGCAATGCTGCAGCGACACCCGCATGTCGCGCCAGGGCAGGCCGCCCCCGAACGCACCCGCCGGAATCCGGACCGGCCGCAAGGCGGGTTCGGCCGCCAGGTCGCAGGCGGAGACCCAGCGCTTCAGCACCATCCGCACAGGTTGCCAGCCGGCGTCGAGCGTGCGCACGAGATCGCCCTCGCGCAGGGCCGCCGCCGGCACCAGCCCGCGCGCCGTTTCCACCCGCGCGCCTGCGGTCAGGCACATCGGTTCGGGATAGGGGTCTTCGGGGGGCAGGACGTCGCCATCGCTGATGACCCGCAGGTCGAGATCGGCGATCGACAGGTTTTCGTCCCAGAAATGAGTGAAATCCACCGTGAGGCTGGTGTCTGGCACGCCCTCGATGGTCATCACCCAGATCTTGGGGTTTTCGGTAGCGGTGAAGATCAGGTCGGTCCGGTCGACGCCGCCGACATGGAGGAAATCGGTCGTCGGGTTGAACCCCTCGATCGTGTCATGGCCCATGCCGGGGCCGAACACGATGGTGTCCGACCCGCCGCCATAGCCACCCGCGACGATCAGGTCGTCGCCCTGCCCGCCCTCGAGCCAGTCGTCGCCCGACGCACCGATCAGCGTGTCGTCGCCGGCGCCGCCGAAGATCGTGTCGTCCTGCGAGCCGCCGTCGATCAGGTCGTCGCCGGTTCCGCCCGAGATCATGTCGGCGCCGCTTTCGCCGAGGATCGTGTCGTCGCCGTCGCCGCCCGAGATCACGTCGTCCTGGCTGCCGGCATAGACCAGGTCGTTGCCGGTCCCGGCCTCGAGCGTGTCATCGCCCGACGCGCCGGTCAGCGTATCGTCGCCCTCGCCCCCGTAGAGCAGATCATCCTGGCTGCCCCCGTCAAGCAGGTCGTTGCCGGCACCGCCGTCCAGGGTGTCGTCGGCGGAGTCGCCCTGCAACGTGTCGTTGCCATCGCCGCCAGACAGGCTGTCGTCGCCGGACCCGCCCCGGATCAGATCATGCGCGGACCCGCCCTGCAGCGTGTCGTCCTGCCAAGTGCCGTTGATGCTGGGCAAGTGCGACCCGCCTACTCGTTCTACGCTGCCTCGATCGCCGATGTTTTCCCGGCATGTGCCGATAGTTGACATAAATTGCCCTCAAAGGCCAGACATCATGCGGCAATCGACGATCCCTGCGGCACGGTTGCCCCCTGACAACAGGGCGCGGCTTCGGTATGAGGCGCGCAGCCCTGCCTTCATTTCGCGAAAGAGATCCATGACGACGCTCGTATTCGGCCACACATCGCCCGACACCGATTCCACCGGCTCGCCCCTGATCTGGGCGTGGTACCTTTCAGAGATCCGCGGTGAACCTGCCGAGGCGGTGTTGCTGGGCGAACCCAACACCGAAGCCGCGTTCATGCTGCAGCGCTGGGATGTTCCCAAGCCGCGCATCATCGACACGCTGGACGCGGCCCAGAAGGTCGTGATCGTCGACACCAACAACCCGGCCGAACTGCTGCCCGGCGTGAAGGATGCCGACATCCGCGGCATCATCGACCATCACAAGCTGTTCGGCGGGCTGGAGACCATGGGCCCGATCGAGATCCGGATCGAGCCGCTGGCCTGCACCGCCACGATCCTGCGCAGGATGATGGGTGACGACCTGGACCGGGCGCCCGAGTGGGTGAAGGCGGTGATGCTGACCTGCATCCTGTCGGACACGCTGGAATTCCGCTCGCCCACCACCACCGAGGTGGACCGCGCGCTGGCGGAGGCGCTGGCGGCGGAACTTGGCATCGCGATCCCCGACTATGCGGCCGAGCTGTTCGCGGCGAAATCCGACGTCTCCGCCTTCTCCGACGCCGAGCTGCTGCGGATGGACAGCAAGACCTTCGAGGTCGGCGGCAAGACCTTCCGCGTCAGCGTTCTGGAAACGACCTCGCCCGACACGGTCCTGGCGCGCAAGGCCAGCCTGATGGACACCATGCCGGTCGTCGCGGCCGAGGATGGTGCCGATCAGGTGCTGCTGTTCGTCGTCGACATCCTGCGCGAGCAGGCGACGCTGCTGCTGCCCAACGATCTTGTGCGGCAGGTGGCCCGCAACAGCTTTGGCGCCGACAGCAGCACCGGCGACAGCGTGATCCTGCCCGGCGTGATGAGCCGCAAGAAGCAGATCATTCCGAACCTGAAGCTCTGATCAAGGCGCTTGCGTCCACGGGGCGGCCCGGTGCGGGCCGCCCTGCCCGGGAGCGGGGTCAGTTCCGCCCCGCGACCTCGGCCAGGGCCCTGAGGCTGCGCCTGTCGATGAACCGCGGCGTCCGGCGCGCGTAGTCGCGGAAGGCGCGCCCGTACCAGTCGGACAGGCTGCGTTCCTCGTTCAGCGCGAAGAGGAAGTAGATCGCGAACAGCCCCGCCGCGAACGCCAGCGCCACCGCCGAGCCCGCCACCACCGCCAGCCCCAGCGCGGCGGCCAGCGACGCCACATAGCCGGGATTGCGCGAGCAGGCGTAGACACCGCCGGTGACAAGACCGTCGCTGCCGAAATAGGTGTTCTCGCGCCCCAGCGCCTTGTAGGCCCAGAGCGACAGGGCATAGGCGCCCAGCATGATCGGCGCGCCGATGGCGTAGCGCGGCCAGGCGCCGAGCCCGTGGATCACGACCGACAGCGCCGCGGCCGCGATCATGGCGAGGCAATAGCCGCGAAACAGCCACAGCATCAGCGCCCGGCGCCAGCCCGGATCGGCCGGCCAGAGGGCCAGATCGGGGCGGCGCAGGTTCAGGGCGAGCACGATCGCGAGCACCGCGCCGGTGCCGGCTCCGACCGCGATGGACAGGGTATGCCAGGTCGTCATGCCGGTCCTCCTTTCGGATCATCATTCATGACCGTGCTGACATAGGGATGTGACAGTCATGTTTCAGCACGGCCAAGGTCCGACACGGGCTGGCCGCGCCCCCTGCCGTGTCGTATCAGGCACCAAAGCCAGATCAGGAGCCCCCAATGACCCGCATCATCGACAGCCTCGCCGCGATTTCCGGCAATTACGACGCCGTGTTCTGCGACCTGTGGGGCTGCCTGCATGACGGGGTCGCGGCCTTTCCCGCCGCGGTCGCGGCGCTGCAGGCGTTCAAGGCCCGGGGCGGCACGGTGGTGCTGGTCACCAACTCGCCGCGCCCACGCGCCGGTGTCGCGGAACAGATCAAGGCCATGGGCGTGCCGGACGACTGCTGGGACGTGATCGCCACCTCGGGCGACAGCGCCCGGGCGGCGATGCATCAAGGCGTGGTCGGCCGCCGGGTCTGGCACATCGGCCTCGACGACGACGCACCGTTCTTCGAGCCGCTGCGCATCCAGGAAAACCCGGTTCCCATCGAACGGGTGCCGCTGGAGGAGGCCGAGGGCATCGTGTGCACCGGCCCCTTCGACCCCTACGCCGACCCCGCGGTGCTGCGCCCGCAGTTCCTTCTGGCCAAGACCAAAGGGCTGAAGCTGTTGTGCGCCAACCCCGACATCGTGGTCGACCGCGGCGAGGATCGGGAATGGTGCGCCGGGGCGCTGGCGCAGCTCTATACCGAGATGGGGGGCGAGAGCCTCTATTTCGGCAAGCCGCACCCGCCGATCTACGACCTGGCCCGGCGGCGCTTGCAGCAGATGGACCGATCCACCCCCGACGACCGCATCCTTGCCATCGGCGACGGTCTTCTGACCGACGTGCAGGGCGGCATGGGCGAAAACCTCGACACGCTGTTCATCGCGGGCGGGCTGGCGCGGATCGAGACCGGGACGGTGGACCAGCCCGACGCGCGGCTTCTGGCGCAGGTCCTGACCGCGGCGCAGATGGAGCCGACCTACACCATCGGCATGCTGCGCTGAGACCAGGAGTTTCGCCGCGCGATGCGCGCCGACCCGCCGGGGGGCCAGCCCCCCGGACCCCGGGATATTTCGGAAACGAAGAAGGATGTCGCGAGAGCGGGTGCGCAACATAGTTGCGACATTCCGCGCATATCGCGCATTTTATTACTTTCTGCATTGCAGAAACCGCCGGTTTCGCGTAGAACACGGGCAGGATGCAGGAGAATCCCCCCATGCTCGACAACATCATGACCGGCACGATCGTCATCGAGGATCTGGAAATCGGGATGACCCGGTCGTTGCAGAAGCTGATCACCGACCATGACATCGAGCTGTTCGCCGAGGTCTCGACCGATCGCAACCCGGTGCATCTGGATGACGACTACGCCCGCGACACGATCTTCGAGGGGCGGATCGCCCATGGCATGCTGACCGCGGGCCTGATTTCCGCGGTGATCGGGGAACAGCTGCCGGGGCATGGCACCGTCTACCTGGGCCAGACGCTGAAGTTCATGGCTCCCGTGCGCCCCGGCGACATGGTTCGCGCCGAGGTCGAGGTGACGGCCATCGACCACGGCCGCCGGCGGGTGACGCTGGCCACCCAGTGCAAGGTCGGCGACACCGTCGTGCTGAAGGGCGAGGCCACGGTGCTGGCGCCGTCGCGCAAGTTCGACTGATCCACCCCGCACCCCCCGCTTGCGCATCGCGGCGCGGGCGGCTACGCCACCGCCCATGCGGATCCTGCGCGACCCCCAGTATACCCGCCCTGACGACCGCGGCGCCTCGGCCGCGATCGGCAATTTCGATGGCGTGCACCGCGGCCACCAGCATGTGCTGGATCTGGCCCGGCGCGACGGGGCGCCGCTTGGCGTGGTCACCTTCGAGCCGCATCCGCGCGAACATTTCGCCCCCGACGGGCCGCCGTTCCGGCTGATGAACGCCGGGGCGCGGGCGCACCGGCTGGAGAAGCTGGGCGTCGAGATCCTCGCCGAACTGCCTTTCGACGCGCGCATGGCGGGGCTTTCGGCCGAGGCGTTCGCGCGCAACGTGCTGGCCGAGGGTCTGGGCCTCAGCCATGTCGTCGTCGGCGCCGATTTCTGCTTCGGCAAGGGCCGCACCGGGACGGCGGAAATGCTGAAGGACTTCGGCGCGCGCTACGGCTTCGACGTGACCATCGCCGATCTGCTGGTCAGCGGCGCGGATGCGGTTTCCTCCACCGCGATCCGGACCGCGCTGTCGGAGGGGCGGCCGCGCGATGCGGCGGCGATGCTGGGCCATTGGCACCGGATCGAAGGGCCGGTGCTGCACGGCGAGAAGCGCGGTCGCGAGCTGGGTTATCCGACGGCGAACATGGGCCTCGACGGACTGCATGTGCCGCGGCCGGGCGTCTATGCCGTGGTGGTCGACGTTCTGGACGGGCCGCACCGGGGCAGCTTCCACGGCGTCGCCAACCTGGGCATCCGGCCGATGTTCGCGCGCGCGACCCCGAACCTGGAAACCTTCGTGTTCGAGTTCAGCGGCGATCTCTACGGCCATCACCTGTCGGTCGGCCTGGTCGACTGGCTGCGGGGCGAGGCGAAATTCGACAGTCTCGAGGCGCTGATCGCGCAGATGGACCGGGACAGCGCCGCCGCCCGCACCGCCCTGTCGCGCCCATGAGGGACAGGTTCTGGGAACGGGTGCGGCCCGGACGGATGACCCCCGAGGAGTGGGAGGCGCTGTGCGACGGCTGCGGCAAATGCTGCCTGAACAAGCTGGAGGACGAGGAGACCGGCGAGGTGGCGCTGACCCGCGTCGCGTGCCGGCTGCTCGACGACCGGACCTGCCGCTGCGGGCAATACGCGATCCGCAAGACGCTGGTGCCCGAATGTATCCGCCTCACGCCGCAGACGATGGGCGATGTCGCCTACTTCATGCCCGAGACCTGCGCCTACCGCCTGCTGCACGAGGGCAAGCCGCTGAAATGGTGGCACCCGCTGGTGTCGGGCGACCCCGAGACGGTGCATGAGGCCGGCATCAGCGTGCGCGGCATCACGGTGCCCGAGTTCGAGGTACCGGAAGAAGACTGGGAAGACTATATCATCGAGGAGCCGGGCACATGATGTTCGCCAGCGACAACACCGGGCCGGTGCATCCGGCGATCATGGAGGCCGTGCTGGCCGCCAATGACGGCTCCGCGATGCCTTATGGCAACGACGCGACGACGGCTGCCGCGCGGCAGGCTGTGCGCGATCTGTTCGAAGCGCCCGATACGGCGGTGGAATTCGTCGCCACCGGCAGCGTCGCCAACGCGCTGGCGCTGGCCTGCCTTGCGAAACCCTGGGACGGCGTGTTCTGCCACCGCACCGCCCATGTGGAGGAGGATGAATGCGGCGCGCCCGATTTCTACTCGGGGGCCAAGACCATCCTGATCGACGGTGCCGAGGGGCGGATCACGCCCGAGGCGCTGGAGGCGGCGATCGTGCAATGCCAGGGGCGCGGCGTGCATGGCGCGCAGCCCGGCCCGGTGACGATCACCAACATCACCGAGCGCGGCACGGTCTACAGCCTCGGGCAGATCCGCGCGCTGAGTGATGTGGCCCGCGCGCACGGGCTGGCCACGCATCTGGATGGCGCGCGCTTCGCCAATGCCTGCGCGGCGCTGGGGTGCACGCCGGCCGAGATGACATGGAAGGCGGGGGTGGATGCCGTCAGCTTCGGCGGTACGAAAAACGGCTGCATGGGCGTCGAGGCGGTGGTGATGTTCGATCCGGCGAAGGGCCGCGAGCTGGAGCTGCGGCGCAAGCGCGGCGGGCATCTGTTTTCCAAGCACCGTTACCTGTCGGCGCAGATGGCGGCCTATTGCGCGGATGGCCTGTGGCTCACGATGGCGCAGGCCGCCAATGCCCGCATGGCGCAGCTGGTGCAGGGTCTGGCGCGGGTTCCGGGCGCGCAACTGTGCAACCCGGCGCCGGGAAACCTCGCCTTCATCGAGGTTCCGCGCGCGGCGCATCGGCGGGCCTTTGCGGCAGGGGCACAGTATTACCTCTTTCCCGGCGACGGGCTGGACGCCGGCCCCGAGGACGCGGCGCTGCGCTGCCGGATCGTCTGCGACTGGTCGAAGACGTCAGAGGACGTGGAGCGGCTGCTGGCGGCCTGGGTGGGCTGACGGAAGGGCGGCATTCCACCGCCTCAGGCGACCAGCTCTCGGATCTCGGCCGCCACCTGCCGCGGATGGGTGATCGGCACCATGTGCCCCGCCGCCGCGATCTGCGCGCGGCGGTGGCCGGGGAATGCCGCGCCCAGGGCGCCCTGGATCTCCGCGATCACGGGCGGTGAGCGGTCGCCTTCGATCAGCAGCACCGGGCAGGTCAGCTGCGACAGGCGCGGCACCAGGCGGGCGGCGTCGTCTTCCAGCGCCGCCCGGCTGGCGGCCACGACCCAGATCCGGTCTTGCAGATAGGCCCGCTGCGCGGCGGGCAGATCGTCGAAATCCGCCCCCTCGCCCCAGACCGACAGGAACAGCCGCGTGGCCAGCGCCTGATCCCCGTTGGCGAAGGCGGCGTTGAGCCCCGCGAACTCCGCCATCTGCCGCTGCCATCCGGGCAGCCCGCGGGCGGCGGCGAAAAGCACGGGCTCGATCAGGGTCAGGCTCGCCACCCGCCCTGGATGATCCAGCGCCAGCCGCAGCGCGACCGTGGCGCCGAAACTGTGGCCGATCAGGTGGCAGGGCGCGTCGGGCAGATGCCCCTTCGCCGCCTCGGTCGCTTGGTCGTGATAGTCGCGCGCCGGGTCGTGCGCCGGGCCGCGACCATGGCCGACAAGGTCGGGGGCGGTCAGGCGCAGCCGATCCGACAGGGCGTGGGCCACGCCCTCCCAGGCGCCGGAATGGGCGAGCGAGCAATGCAGCAGCAGCGCAGGCTTCTTGCCCGCACCCCAGTGCCGGGCAAAGCCTGTCACAGGTTCCCGGCGAGAAACAGGTCCAGATCCTCGATCTTGTCCTGCCCCCAGAATTTCTCGGTGTCGTCGACGATGTAGAAGGGCGCGCCGAAGACGCCGGCCAGCACGGCATGATCGGTGTTGCGCTGGTATTCGTCGGCCCCCGCCAGCATCGCCATTCCCGCCAGCCCGCGGTCGAAGCCCGCGGCCTCCAGACAATCGGCGATCACGTCATCGTGCGCGATGTCGCGGCGGTCGCGCCAGACGGCGCCGGTGAACGCATGCACCAGCGCGCCGAGGTCGCCACCGCCGGCACGCATCGCCGCGATGAAGGCATAGGAGGAGGGCGCGGCATTCACCGCGCGGAACGGCGGGTCGAGGTCGATGGCGAGACCGTGCTTCTTCGCCTGCCGGCGCAATTCCTGCGCGCGCAACTCCAGCCGGGCGGCCGGGCGCTCGGCCACCGGGGTGCCGCCGGTGCGGGGAAACACGCCGCCGGTCAGGTCCATCGGCTTGTAGGCGATGGTGGCGCCATGGGCGGCCGCCACCGCCTCCATCCGCGTGCCCGCAAGATAGGTGTAGGGCGAGACGGTGGAGAAGTAATAGGTGATCTGCGCCATCGGTCTGTCCCTTCCCTTTTCGGCTTTGCGGGACCGTAGACGGGTGCTAGGGGGTGTCAATATCCCGAGGCACGGGGGCGCGCCATGGGATCGGCTGCCACGAGGGACAAAACCACCATGCCTGCACAAGACCCGAAGCTCATTTCCGGGAACGCCAACCGTCCGCTTGCCACCGCGATTTCCCGGCGCATGTCGATGCATCGCGGGATGCAGGTGGGCCTTGTCGACGCCCGCGTCGAGCGGTTCAACGATGGCGAGATCTTCGTCGAGGTCTACGAGAACGTCCGTGGAGAGGACATGTTCATCATCCAGCCGACGTCGAAGCCCGCTAACGACAACCTGATGGAACTTCTGATCATCACCGACGCGCTGCGCCGATCCTCGGCCGCGCGGATCACCGCGGTCGTCCCCTATTTCGGCTATGCCCGGCAGGACCGGCGCACCAAGGCGCGCACGCCGATCTCCTCCAAGCTGGCGGCCAACATGATGGTCACGGCGGGCATCGAGCGGGTGCTGACGATGGACCTGCATGCAGCCCAGATCCAGGGGTTCTTCGACATCCCGGTCGACAACCTCTATGCCTCGCCGATCTTCGCGCTCGACATCCTGCACCAGTTTGATGGCGACATGTCCGACGTGATGGTGGTCTCGCCCGATGTGGGCGGCGTGGCGCGCGCGCGCGAGCTTGCGACGCGCATCGGGGTGCCGCTGGCGATCGTCGACAAACGCCGCGAAAAGGCGGGCGAGGTGGCGGGAATGACCGTGATCGGCGACGTCACGGGGCAGAAATGTCTGATCGTCGACGACATGTGCGACACCGCCGGAACGCTGTGCAAGGCCGCCGACGTGCTGACGGAGGCGGGCGCCACCGAGGTGCACGCCTATACCACGCATGGCGTGCTGTCGGGCCCGGCGGTGGAGCGGATCACCGGATCGGTCCTGAAATCTCTGGTCATCACCGACACGATCGAGGCCTCGGCGGCGGCCAAGGCCTGCCCCAACATCCGCGTCGTGCCGACTGCGCCGATGTTCGCGCAGGCGATCGTCAACATCTGGAACGGCACCAGCGTGTCGTCGCTGTTCGACACCGCCACGCTGATCCCGATCTACGAAGGGCTCTATCCCAAGGGGATGTGGGGGCGCTGAGAGCCCCCTGCCCTACACCGTCCCGGCGGGGCGCGGGGCCCTGGGCGCGCCGCGCCCTTGCCGGACCGCGATGGGCAGGATCACCGCGACAAGGCAGGCCGACAGCAGGAACGGCGCACCGGGCCAGTAGACCGGCGCCGCGTCGGACACGAAGACCCCGAACAGCGGCGTGAAGCTCAGCGGCGCCAGCACCGCGGCCAGCGACGCGAGCGAGGCGATGACGCCCTGCACCATGCCCTGACGATCCTCGTCGACGGTGTTGGCCGCCAGCGCGGTCAGCGTCGGCGGCACGAGATCGGTCAGCGTCGAGAGCGGCAGGAAGATCGCCAGTGCCCAGAGCGTGGTGGTGAAGCCGAAGCCCACGAAAGACACCAGCGCGACGCAAAGGCCCACAAGCACCAGCCGCCGCTCCTGCAGGTGGCGCACGGCCACCGGCATCACCACGGCCTGCGCGAAGGCCACGAGGATGCCATAGGCCGACAGCGTCAGCCCGATCACCAGCGTCGACCAGCCGAAGACCTCGCGGCCCCAGAAGGCCCAGAGCGTCGGGTAGATCATGTTGGCGAACTCGAAGAGGCCCAGGCAGGTCAGCGGGATGGCGAGGCCGGGAATGCGGAAGGCGCGCACGATGGTGGCAAAGGCGTTGAGATCGCGCGCGCCGAAGCGGCGCCGGTTCTCGGGGCGCAGGGATTCCGGCAGCACCAGCAGCCCGAACACCACGTTGGCCAGCGACAGCGCCGCGGCGATCCAGAACGGCGCCGAGATGTGCCAGGTCGCCGCCAGCCCGCCGATCGCCGGGCCAAGCACGAAGCCGATGCCGAAGGCCGCGCCGATCAGACCGAACCGCGCCGCGCGCTGGTCGCGCGGAGTGATGTCGGAGATATAGGCGGTCGCGGTGATGTAGGTGGCGCCCGCCACCCCGGCCAGCGTCCGGCCGATCAGCAGCAGAAGCAGCGAATCCGCCAGCGCCATGACGATGTAATCGACGGTCAGGAAGGCCAGCGCCGCCAGCAATACCGGCTTGCGGCCGAAGGCGTCCGAGATCGACCCCACGACGGGGCCGAAGACGAACAGCGCCGCCGCGTAGGCCGTCATCAGCAGCCCGCCCCAGAAGGCGCCCTGCCCCGCGCCGCTGGCGCCGACCCGGTCCATCAGGTCGGGCATGATCGGGAACACGATGCCGATGCCGATGGCGTCGATCATCAGGGTGGCCATGATGAAGAGAAAGGGACCGTTGAGGCTGCGCATGCGCCCGGATATCGTCCGGGGCGGCGCGAAAGGCAAGACGGGCACGGGCGGGCGCGGGCGCGGCGGTGCCCCGGATCTAGTCGAGGTCCCAGTCGTCCTCGCCGGTCAGCGGCCCCAGCGCCATCCAGTCGGCGCGGATGCGCGCCACCCGGCTGTCGCCCCAGGTGCGGAACACCAGCGTGAAGCCCGTGGCGGTGATCTTTTCGGCACGCAGATCGGCGCGCTGGTTGGTGTCGCCGTCCATGTCCCACATGGAGATGCCGACATGCACGATCGGCGCGGCGCGGAACGGTTCGGAGAAGGTGACGGATCGGCGCTTCTCGCGCGCGCCATCCCCGGTCCACATCGGGCCGTTGTCAGCGAAGTCGCTGAACATCATGACCGACCCCTGGTCGGCCCCGATCGCATGGTGGCTCAGGCGTTTCATCGGCCCTGTTTCTATCCCGCTCGCTCCGGTCAGGGTGCGGGCGCATTGTGCAGAACCTATGGACAGATACCGGCAAATTGCGGGCACTGGCCACAAAAAAGGCCCCCACTGGCAGCGTGGAGGCCTTTGATCTGCTCGCTGCGACCGGACGGAGCCGTCAGCCCAGGATCTGGACCTTTGCGGCCTCCATGTCGGACAGCAGCTTGGCCAGGCCATCGGCCACGGTTTCCGGCCCGTCGGCGGCATCGCGCGCCTTTTCATGGGCGGCGCGCGCCTCGGCGATGAAGCTGTCCATCACCTCGAGGGTGATCTCGCTGACCGGCAGCGCCTGCTCGGCCAGAACGGTCACGCCCGGACCCGCAACATCGGCGAAGCCGCCGGTGACGAAATAGGCCGTCTCGGCCCCGCCCTCGGCGCCTTCGACCCGGAGCACGCCGGGGCGCAGCGTGGTGATCAGCGGCGCATGGTCGTACATCGCCGTCAGGTCGCCATCCGCGCCGGGGATCTGCACCGCCTCGACCGAGAGCGACGCCAGCCGCCGTTCCGGCGAGACCAGATCGAATTGCAACTTCTGTGCCATCGAAGGCCCCCTTATGCGGCGTCGGCCGCCATTTTCTCGGCCTTGGCGACCACATCCTCGATGCCGCCGACCATGTAGAAGGCGCCTTCGGGCAGGTGGTCGAATTCGCCTGCGACGACGCGCTTGAAGCTGTCGATCGTCACGTCGAGCGGCACCTGGATGCCGTCGGCGCCGGTGAAGACCTTGGCCACGTCGAAGGGCTGCGACAGGAAGCGCTGGATCTTGCGGGCGCGCGACACGGTCAGCTTGTCCTCTTCGGACAGTTCGTCCATCCCGAGGATGGCGATGATGTCCTGGAGCGACTTGTAGCGCTGCAAGATGCCCTGCACGTCACGCGCGACGCGGTAATGCTCCTCGCCCAGGATCTGCGGGTCCATCAGGCGCGACGAGCTGTCGAGCGGGTCCACGGCCGGGTAGATGCCCAACTCCGAGATGGCGCGCGACAGAACCGTCGTGGCATCGAGGTGGGCGAAGGTGGTGGCAGGTGCGGGGTCGGTGAGGTCGTCGGCGGGGACGTAGACGGCCTGGATCGAGGTGATCGAGCCCGACTTGGTCGAGGTGATGCGTTCCTGCATCTGGCCCATGTCGGTGGCCAGCGTCGGCTGGTAGCCCACGGCGGAGGGGATGCGGCCCAGAAGCGCCGACACTTCGGAGCCCGCCTGGGTGAAGCGGAAGATGTTGTCGACGAAGAACAGCACGTCCGAGCCGGACTGGTCGCGGAACTGTTCGGCCAGCGTCAGACCGGTCAGCGCGACGCGGGCACGCGCGCCCGGCGGCTCGTTCATCTGGCCATAGACCAGCGCCACCTGGCTTTCCGACAGGTTGTCGGGCTTGATCACGTTCGACTCGATCATCTCGTGATAGAGGTCGTTGCCCTCGCGGGTCCGCTCACCGACGCCGGCAAAGACGGAATAGCCCGAGTGAACCTTGGCGATGTTGTTGATCAGTTCCATGATCAGAACCGTCTTGCCCACGCCGGCACCGCCAAACAGGCCGATCTTGCCGCCCTTGGAATAGGGGGCCAGCAGGTCGACGACCTTGATGCCGGTCACGAGGATCTCGGATTCGGTCGACTGTTCGTTGAATTCGGGCGCGGGCTGGTGGATGGAGCGGTATTCATCCGCCTCGACCGGGCCGCCTTCGTCCACGGGCTCGCCGACGACGTTCAGGATGCGCCCCAGGGTCGCGTTGCCAACGGGCACCATGATCGGGCCGCCGGTGTCGGTGACCTGCTGGCCGCGCACCAGACCCTCGGTGGAGTCCATGGCGATGGTGCGCACGGTGCCTTCGCCGAGGTGCTGGGCCACCTCGAGCACCAGGCGTTTGCCGGCGTTCTGGGTTTCCAGCGCGTTCAGGATCTCGGGCAGGTGGTCGCCGAACTGCACGTCGACGACGGCGCCGATGACCTGGGTGATTTTTCCGACTGCATTTGCCATGTCGTGTCTCCTGTGAAGCCTATTCGGCGGCTGTGTCTGTCAAATCGAGTCGCCTCTCGATGCGGCTCATGCGATGATCGAAGATATCCATACGGGCGTTCAACTCACCGATCCCCGTTTCCACGGAGGACATGCGAACCTTCACGTTCCGCAGGTCTTCCTTCATCACCGTGACGTCTTCCCGAATGCGCTTGAGCATTTCGAAGGTCATCACCGCAAGATCGGATGGGTCGTTGTCCGACATCGACTACAGAGCCTCCGCGCCCGAAATGATTTCGATCAGCTCATTGGTAATCACGGCCTGACGCGACCGGTTGTATTCGATCGTCAGCCGCTCGATCATGTCGCCGGCGTTGCGGGTCGCGTTGTCCATCGCGGACATCCGCGCGCCCTGTTCGGAGGCAGCGTTTTCAAGCAGGGCGGTGAAGATCTGCGTGGCGACACCGCGCGGCAGCAGGTCTTCGAGCACAGCCTCTTCCGAGGGTTCGTAATCGTAGTACGACCCGCTGTCCCCGGCGTCTTCCGGCGCCTCGAACTGGGCCGGGATGATCTGCGTCGCGGTCGGGATCTGGCTGATCACGGTCTGGAAGCGGTTGTAGAAGATCGTCGCGACGTCGAACTCGCCCGCGTCGAACCGGCCGAGCACGTCGGATGCGATCCGGGCGGCATCGGCGTAGCCAAGGCGCTTGACGCCCGAGAGGTCTACATGGCCGACGAAGCGGTCGGACTGGTCGCGCTTGAGCTGCTCGCGGCCCTTCTTGCCGACGGTCAGGATCTTGACGGTCTTGCCCTCGGCCACGAGCTTTGCGAGATGCGTGCGCGCCTTGCGCACGATGGTGGAGTTGAAGCCGCCGCACAGGCCCCGCTCGGCGGTCATCACCACCAGCAGATGCACGTCGGACTTGCCCGTTCCGGCCAGCAGGCGCGGCGCGCCCTCCGATCCGCCGACCGACTGGGCGAGGCCGGCCATCACGGCCTCCATCTTTTCGGCGTAGGGGCGGGCCATCTCCGCCGCTTCCTGCGCGCGGCGCAGTTTCGCGGCGGCGACCATCTGCATCGCCTTGGTGATCTTGCGGGTCGACTTGACCGACGCGATCCGGT
>Ga0008835_100453_pt1 | contig 39224 bp, 39 predicted proteins | sample HotLakConsoUCCRE_FD_62215 | JGI IMG/M metagenome (GOLD analysis project Ga0008835, IMG submission 62215) | Hypersaline microbial mat communities from Hot Lake, Washington, USA - Hot Lake Consortium UCC-RE (Hybrid Assembly) ... | reverse complement strand
ATGGCGCGCGACGAGGCGCGGCATGCCGGCTTCATCAACGATGCGCTGCGCGAGGCCGGCATCGCGGTGAACCTCGGCTTCCTGACGCAGAAGAAGAAGTACACCTATTTCCGGCCCAAGTTCATCTACTACGCCACCTACCTGAGCGAAAAGATCGGCTACGCCCGCTACATCACCATCTACCGCCACCTCGAGGCGCACCCCGAGCATCGGTTCCACCCGATCTTCAAGTGGTTCCGCGAATGGTGCAACGACGAGTTCAGCCATGGCGAAGCATTTGCGCTGCTGATGAAGACCGACCCCAAGCTGACGGAAAGCTGGCAGAACAAGCTGTGGATCAAGTTCTTCCTCACGGCGGTCTATTCCACCATGTACGTCCGCGACCACCAGCGCCCGGCCTTCCACGCCGCCCTCGGCGTCGACCCGGATTGGTACGCGCATGAGGTCTTCACCAAGACCTCCGAGATCTCCAGGCAGGTGTTCCCGATCACCCTCGATATCGAACACCCGCGCTGGCAGAAGGGCCTGGAGGCGCTGCAGCGCGCCAATGCCGACCTTGCGGACGCCAAGAAGACCGGCAACATCTTCAAGCGCATCGGAGCCTCGGCCAGGGCGGCCATCGCCTTCGTCAGCCTGTTCACCATCCCGGCGGTGAAGCACCAGGTTCCGGCCTCCACCCGGCTGGAGCCTGCCTACTGATGCTGACCTCGCCCTGGATCGCGGCCCTCGTGGCCCTGTTTCTCTGGTGGTTCTCCACCGGGGCGATCCTGATGACCGTGCGCCGCGCCGATCGCGAAGGCGCCAAGGCGCGGCTTTGGGCCGTGCTTTGGAACCTGCCCTTCCTGATCCTGGGCGGCTTCGGATTTCTCGACACGCTGGGCAACGGCACGATCATGGGCGTCTACGTCGCCTTCCTGTCGGCGCTGGCGCTGTGGGGCTGGATCGAACTGGCGTTCCTGACCGGGGTCATCACCGGCCCGGTACGCCAGCCGCTCAGGGATGGCGTGCCCGAATGGGAACGGTTCATCCGTGCCTGGGGCACCATCGCCTACCACGAGATGCTGCTTGCCTTCACGCTGCTGGCGATGATCCTTGCCAGCTTCGGGCAGGAAAACCAGTTCGGCATGTGGACCTTCGCGCTGCTGTTCGCGGCGCGGGTATCGGCCAAGCTGAACCTCTACCTCGGGGTGCGCCAGATCAACCTGGAGTTCATTCCCGAGCACCTGAACCACCTGCCCAGTCATTTTCGCATCGCGCGGATGAACTGGCTTTTCCCGATCTCGGTAACTGGTCTCAGCTTTGCCATCGCGTGCTTTCTGGAGCGGGTCTGGTTTGCCGAAAGCCAGGCCGATGTCGTCGGGTTCGCCCTTCTGGGCGCGCTGGCCGCGCTCGCCCTGCTGGAGCACTGGTTCATGGTGCTTCCCCTGCCCGATGCCAAACTCTGGCGCTGGATGCTCCCCGAGCGGACGGTGCCGCCCCAAGCCATGAAGACAAGCGAGGATGTCCGATGAATTTTGACAAGCTGTTCCAATCCCAGCTGGATCAACTCAAGCAGGAGGGCAACTATCGCGTCTTCGCGGAGCTGCAGCGCCAATGCGGGAATTTCCCCCGCGTCAAGAACCACTCCCACGGCCAGGAAGAAGTCACCGTGTGGTGCTCGAACGACTACCTCGGGATGGGCCACCACCCCAAGGTCATGCAGGCGATGATCGACACCGTCAGCGAATGTGGCACCGGCGCGGGCGGTACGCGCAACATTTCCGGCAACGCCTGGCATCACAAGCTGCTCGAGGCCGAATTGGCCGACCTTCACCACAAGGATGCGGCGCTTCTGTTCACCTCCGGCTACGTCTCGAACTGGGCGGCGCTGTCGACGCTGGGCGCGCGCCTGCCCAACGCGGTGATCGTGTCGGACGAGTTGAACCACGCCTCGATGATCGAGGGCATCCGCCACGCGCGCTGCCAGAAAGCGATCTGGAAACACAACAATCCCGAGGATCTGGACCGCAAGCTTGCCGCCCTGCCGGCCAACGCGACCAAGATCGTGGCCTTCGAATCCGTCTATTCCATGGATGGCGACATCGCCCCGATCCGCGAGATCCTGGAGGTCGCGGAAAAGCACAACGCGATGACCTATATCGACGAGGTGCACGCCGTCGGCATGTACGGCCCCCGGGGTGGCGGCGTCGCCGAGCGCGAAGGCCTGATGGACCGGATCACCCTGATCGAGGGCACGCTGGGCAAGGCCTACGGCGTCGTCGGGGGCTACATCACCGGCAGCCATGCGCTGGTCGATTTCATCCGCAGCTTCGCTTCGGGCTTCATCTTCACCACCGCGCTGCCGCCCGCCGTCGCCGCGGCGGCCACCGCCTCGATCCGGCACCTGAAGGAGTCGAGCTACGAGCGCGATCAGCAGAAACGCCAGGTCGCGCGCCTGCGGGCCCGGCTCGACGCCGAAGGCATCCCGCACGAGCGCAACGCGTCGCACATCATTCCGGTGATGGTGAAGGACCCGGTGAAGTGCAAGATGCTGTCCGATATCCTGATGGACCAGTTCGGCATCTACGTGCAGCCGATCAACTACCCCACGGTGCCCAAGGGCACCGAAAGGTTGCGGTTCACGCCCGGCCCGCTGCACACCGACGAGGATATCGACTATCTCGTGATGGCGCTGAAAACCCTCTGGAAACAGTGTGCAATCGCACACGCCGTCGCGTGATCGTGCGAAATTAGCACTGGACCCCGGCGCAAATGGCATAGTTATGTGCCACGGGACCATTCTGAAGGGAGACTACCTCATGAGTCGCAATATCGTGCTTGCTGCGGCGGCAACGCTCCTCCTCGCCTCCGTCGCAAATGCCCAGGACGCAGTCGAAGCCACAGGTGACGCGGCAGCCGGCGAAACGGCATTCCGCCAGTGCATCGCTTGCCATGTCGTGGTGAACGAAGCCGGCGACACCCTGGCCGGTCGCAACGCGCGCACCGGCCCGAACCTCTATGGCGTCCCTGGCGCCGTGATCGGTCATGTCGAGGATTTCCGCTATTCGCCCGGCCTCACGGCCCTACACGAAGAGGGCGTGATCTGGGAAGAAGAGAACTTCGCCGCCTATGTGCAGGACCCGACCACCTACATCCGTGAAGCCACCGGCGACAGCAGCGCCCGCGGCTCCATGGCGTTCCGCGTGCGGAGCGAGGAAGACGCGCTGAACCTCTACGCCTACCTGGCTTCGCTCGCAGCCGAGTGATCCAAAACCGTTCCTGACGGCATCGAACGAGGGCGCCCCCACGGGCGCCCTTTTCACGGCGTGGCCGTGAACTGCGCGATCTCGGCGGCCACCCTGTCCGGCGCCTCCTCATGCGCCAGATGCCCGACACCGGGCAGTGTCACCAGCCTTGCCGCCGGCATGAGACCCGCGGCGCGTTCCGCGACGCTGGCCGCCACCGCGCCGTCTTTTTCGCCGTGGATGAACAGGGTCGGCGTCGCGATCTGCGGCAGGGCGCGGTTCAAATCGTCCAGCGACCATTGCGCCATCATCGCCAGCGTTCCGTCGACATGGGCACGCCGCTGGATCAGCCGCGCGTACTGCGACAACGCCGCCTCGTCCAGTTCCGTCCCGGCGGAAGACAGGATCGACCGAACCTGCTGCGCCGATCGCCCGCCTTGCGAGATCAGCAAACCGGTCAAGGGGTTCAGCGCCAGCGCCTTCGCCAGCACCGGAAACAGCCACCCGGCCGCGCCCCGGAAATTCTCGAGCGCGCCGTTCACGATCACAAGCCGGTCGAGCGCGATTCGAGCCTGTCGCGCCAGTTCGAGACTGACGGCGCCGCCCGCCGAATGGCCGATGACAAGGCCCGGCGCCCATCCCTCCTGCACACAGAGGTTGGCAATATCGGCCGCGACATCCACCAGTCGCGCTCGGCCCCGTGGGCTTCTGGTCCAGCCATGTCCGGGCAGGTCGAGCGCGATGACGCGGTGATCGCGCGCCAGATGCGGGATCAGCGCGGCCCAGGAATGCGATGACGCGCCCGCGCCATGCAGCAGCAGCACGTCGGGCCCCTCGCCGGTCACCTGCACATGCCAGCGATGCGGCTTCGACGGCACGATGCGGCTGGTCGCACGGCCGGGCCAGTCGTCGGGGGGCAGGTCGCCCTTCATGCCGGGGTCAGCGACGCATCCACCGCCGCCGACAGGGTCTTTGCATCCGCGCGCGGCAAGGGCAGGTAGGGCATCCCCAACTCGCGCGCCAGCGCGTCGAGGCCGCGGGTCGGCCTGACGCCGGTGTCGATCACCAGCCCCGGCCAGCCCCGCGACCGGATCGCCCGCGCCATGGCGCTTGCATCCTCGGCTGCCTGGGCCCGGTTCGCCGCGCCCGACAGGTCGACATTCGCCCGCCCGTCGGTGAGCAGCGCGATCGACGGCGTCATGCCCTTGCCCTGCGCCAGCAACGCCAGTTCCAGTGCCGCCTTGAGCCCTGCAGCCAGCGGCGTGCCGCCCCCGCCGGGCAGTTGCGACAGGCGGCGTTTGGTCTGCACCAGTGAGCGCGTCGGCGGCAGCAGGATCTCGGCGGCCTCGCCGCGGAACGCCACCAGCGCCACATGGTCGCGCCGCGCGTAGGCCTCGCTCAACAGCAGCTCGATGGCGCCCTTGGCCTCGCCCAGGCGCGCCAGCGCGGCGGACCCGGAGGCATCGACGACGAAGATGATCGCCCGGTCCGAGGTTTCCTCGAACTGGCGCAGGCGGATGTCGGACATGCGGATATGCAGGCGCGCGTGCTGGTCCGTCATCTGGCGCCGCATCGGTTGCCATGGCGCGGCGGCGCGCAGGGTCGCCACCAGATCGACGCGGGCATCGCCGCCGGGCCGCCCGGCGCGCGAGGGCAGGGGGCGACCGCGATGGTTGCCCTTCTTCGCCGCGCCGGTGCCGCTGGCCGACTGGCTGGCGCGCACGGCGCGGCCGGCCTGCAGACGCGCCAGCAGGTCGGGCGGCAGCATCGCCTTCGCGGCCTCGAGCAAAAGCTCGGCAGGCGGCAGGTCGATCCGGTCGTCTTCCTCGTCCGACTTCTCTTCCTGGTCGGGCTGGTCTTCGGGTTGCTCTGGTTCCTCCTCGGGCGCGCTGTCTTGCTGCGCTTCGGGGATCTGCGTCGCGCGCGGCGCCAGAACCAGCTCCACCGCCACCAGAAGATCGGCGCTTTCGACGCAATCCTCGCCCGACAGGGCCGCGCTGGCCCGCGCCACGGCCAGCGCCTGCAACGGGGCGCGCAGCGACAGGATGCCAAGCCGCGCCGCGACCTCGGCCAGTTCCGCGATGGCGCTGTCGGGGATGCTCACCCGCGGCAACAGCGTCCGCGCCTCGGCCAGCGCCTCCAGGTCAAGGGCAAGCTCGGGCGCATCCGACAGACCCTGTTCCGCCAGATCGAGATGGATCGCCAGCCTGTCCGCCAGCGCGGAGGGAAGGGTTTCTTCCGGCTCCGCGCCTTCGTCCAGGGCGATCAGCGACAGTCCGGTGCGGCCGTCGAGCGCCGCCGCCAGCCGTGCGGCCAGCCCCGCCCGGACCCGTTCTGCCATAGGCATCACCAGCACCGAGGGCTGGCCCAGAATGCCTCGCGTGCGCACCACGCGCCCCTCGGCCAGCGTGGCCGACAGGTCGACCCCGCCGAACAGCGCGTCGTCACCCACGCCGGGGTGCAACCGGCGCAATATGTGCCCCTGCAAGGCGGTGTTGAGCCCGTCCTGAACCCGGTCGCGCACCGGTCCGACGCGCGCGCGCAGCCAGATGCCGCCCAGAGCAGGCGGGTCGAGCGCGAAACAGGCCAGCGCAAGGTTGACCCGTTGCCAGCGCTCTTCGCCGATGCTCACGTCAGCACCTCCTCCACCACACGCTCAACGCGCGTGGTCGATCCGGCGTCGTCCAGCGGATCGCGGCGCAGGCGGTGGCGCAGCGCCGAGGGCGCGACGCGGCGCAGATGGTCGCGGGTGACGGCGGCGTCGCCGTCGAAGGCCGCGAGCGCGCGGGCGGCACGCAGCAGCGTCAACTCGCCGCGCAACCCGTCAGAGCCAAGCGCGACACACAGCTCGGCGCAATCGCGCAGCCGGTCCTCGCTGGCCTCGACATGGCCAAGCGCCGCGCGGGCCGCGACGATGCGGGCGCGCAGCTCCATGTCGGTGGCGCGCCAGTTGGTCAGGAACCCGATCGGGTCGCGGTCATAGGCATCACGGCGGCGGATCACCTCGATCCGCGTGTCGATGTCGCGCGGGCTGGTGACCTCGACCGACAGGCCGAACCGGTCGAGCAGTTGCGGCCTGAGTTCGCCCTCTTCGGGGTTGCCCGAGCCGACCAGCACGAAGCGCGCCGGGTGGCGGATCGACAGCCCCTCGCGTTCGACGACGTTCTGGCCCGATTGCGCCACGTCGAGCAGAAGGTCGACGAGGTGATCCTCCAGCAGGTTGACCTCGTCGATATAGAGGTAGCCGCGGTTGGCACGCGCCAGCAGCCCCGGCTCGAACGCCTTTTCGCCCAATGTCAGGGCCTTTTCGATGTCGAGCGCGCCGACGACGCGATCCTCGGTCGCCCCCAGCGGCAGGTCGATCACCGGCGTCGGCTTTTCGACGATGGCGCGGTCGGTGACCTTGGCCCAGTCCGGGATCTCGGCCTCGCGGGCCGAATTGACCGGGCAGCCCGCGACCGCCTCGATCGGCGGCAACAGGGCGGCAAGGCCGCGCACCGCGGTGGATTTGCCGGTGCCGCGGTCGCCGAAGACCAGAACGCCGCCGATGCCGGGATCGATGGCCGTCATGATCATGGCCTGTTTCATGTCCTCCTGCCCGACGATGGCGGAAAAGGGGAACGGGCCCATGAGCACAAGATCCTTCATTCGGCGGCAACCTTCATCTGATCGTTCGGAGTGTGGGGCCTGCGGGTCAAGTCCGGTGTCGCACCACCCCACGAGCCTTCCACGGCATCGACGCGAAACCTAGCGTAAAGGTCTTCCTTGAACAGCTTGCCGTCGCGCACCTCGCGGATCGCATCGGCATGCGGGCCATCGGCGCGGGCGAAGGCCGCCATCGTTTTCGTGTCGGGCCAGATGGAAAAGGTCGCCTGCCGCACCAGGGGAAGTTCGCCGATACCGACCTTGAACAGCACGTTCGGGTCTTTCCCGATTGCGCGCGATATCGCGGGTTCCTGCCGCCAGAACCGGCCGGCACTGCGAAGCCGCACCGTGGCCCGCGTCAAGGCGGCGACGGGACCGTCAAGGGCGATGTCCTGAGGCGTGAACGGTTCCTGACCATCCCACTTGCCGCGCGCGGAGACGGGGGTGAGGAAGATCGTCAACCGCTCGTCGGATTTCGCGGCGTAGCGACGGAAAACCGTCGTGCCGAACATCGCGCGGCGGGCCGCGTCGTGGTCGGGCCAGGTGGCGAGAATCGCGTAGACGGAGGTGTCGGGCACCGGCGTGAACCCTTCGCCCACGCCCGACCCGCACAGTTTCACCGTGCCGATATCGCGGATGGCGCGGAGCGCGAACCGCGCCGTGGCCATCTGCGTCAGCGCCCAGGCGCGTGCCGGAAACCCGTTGAAATGAAAGAGGCTGAGGGTGACAGCTTGCATGGCGACGTCTCGATGTGTCAACTTCGTCTGACATATTGCCCCGAGCCGCAAAAGGCAATGCGACTCAGGTTTGTGTTGGCAATGCCGCAGCGCGTGCCATATTGTAAATCAAACTGGACAGTTGAGGCACGGAATGACCGAACGACCACATCTTTCCGACTGCTCCAGCGCGATCGTCATCGGGGCCGGGCTTGGCGGGCTTTCGGCCGCGATGCGCCTTGGCGCCAAGGGCTACCGCGTCACCCTGCTGGATCGGCTCGACCGTGTTGGCGGGCGTGGATCGTCGATCACGCAAAACGGCCACAGGTTCGATCTGGGTCCGACCATCGTCACCGTGCCGCAGGTCTACAAGAAGCTTTGGGCTGATTGCGGCCGCGACTTCGACGCCGATGTCGATCTGCGCGCGGTCGACCCCTACTACGAGATCCGCTGGCGCGATGGCTCTGTCTTCACCGTCCGGCAAGACGAGGCGGCGATGATCGACGAGGTGCGGCGCCTCAGCCCCGGCGACGTGCCGGGCTACAAGCGGTTCCTGAAGGATAGCCAGGAACGCTACCGCTTCGGCTTCGAAGGCCTTGGCCGTCGGCCGATGAACAAGCTCATGGATCTGGTCAAGGAACTGCCCGGCTTCGTGAAACTGCGGTCCGACAGGTCGGTCTATGCCCATGCCGCCGCCCGTGTCCGCGACCCGCGGCTGCGGATGGCGCTGTCGTTTCATCCGCTGTTCATCGGCGGCGACCCGACCCATGTGACCTCGATGTATATCCTCGTGAGCTATCTCGAGAAGGAATTCGGGGTACATTACGCCATGGGCGGCGTGCAGGCGATGGCCGATGCGATGGCCGCCGTGATCGAGGATCAGGGCGGCACGGTACGCAGCGGCGTCGAGGTTGACGAGATCACCGTCGCGGGCGGCAAGGCCACGGGCGTCGTCACCACCGAAGGCGAACGCATCGCGGCCGATGTCGTGGTGTCGAACGCCGATCCGGGCACGACCTATGACAAGCTGTTGCGCAAGCAGGTCAAGAAACGCTGGACGCCCAGGCGCCTGAACCGGTCGCGTTGGTCCATGGGCCTGTTCGTCTGGTATTTCGGCACCCGGGGAACCGCCGGCAAATGGGCCGATGTCGGCCACCACACGATCCTGAACGGGCCGCGCTATCGCGGGCTGCTGAACGACATCTTCATGAAGCGGCATCTGGCCGAGGACATGTCGGTCTATCTCCACCGCCCCTCGGTCACCGATCCCTCTGTCGCGCCTGCGGGCGACGATACGTTCTACGCCCTCAGCCCGGTGCCGAACCTGCATGGCGAAAATTCCGTCGACTGGGCCGAGATGGAGGAGACCTACCGCAAGAACCTGGCCGGGGTGCTGAACGACACCCTGATCCCCGGCTTCGAGGATCACCTGTCGGCCAGCCATATCCTGACGCCCGACAGTTTCGTCAGCCGCTACCTCAGCCCCCATGGCGCCGGCTTCAGCCTCGAGCCGCGGATCTTCCAGTCGGCCTGGTTCCGGCCGCACAACATCTCGGAGGAATTCGGGAACCTGTTCCTGGTCGGCGCCGGCACGCATCCGGGCGCGGGCATTCCGTCGGTCGTCACCTCGTCGGAGGTGCTGGCCGAACTGGTGCCCGATGCGCCGCGGCCCATGGCCGTCCGTCGGCCCTTGCACGAGACCAAGGTCGCGGCGGAATGATGCGGCCCGACGATCTGGACTGGTGCCGGGCGGCGATCAGGGAGGGCTCCTATTCCTTCCACGCCGCCTCCCGCCTGCTGCCCGCCGATGTGCGCGACCCCGCGCTGGCGCTCTATGCCTTTTGCCGCGTGGCCGATGACGAGGTCGATTTCGGCACCGACAAGGCCTCCGCCGTTCTGGCGCTGCGTGACCGGCTTGACCTCGCCTATGCGGGGCGGCCGCGCAACGCGCCTGCCGACCGCGCCTTTGCCGGGTTGATCGAAGAGTTCGGCATGCCCCGCGAATTGCCCGAAGCCCTGCTGGAGGGCCTGGCCTGGGACGGGATGGAACGGCGCTACGTGACCCTGTCGGAACTGCGCAGTTATTCGGCGCGCGTGGCGTCTGCCGTGGGCGCGATGATGTGCGTGCTGATGCGCGTGCGCGATCCCCGTGCCCTTGCACGGGCCTGCGACCTTGGCGTCGCGATGCAACTGACCAACATCACCCGCGACGTGGGCGAGGATGCGCGGGCCGGTCGGCTCTACCTGCCGACCGACTGGCTGGACGAAGCGGGTGTCGACATCGACGCCTTCCTGGCGAACCCGCAGCCCACGCCCGAGATCCGGCGCATCGTGCGCCGCCTGCTGGCCGAGGCTGACCGGCTCTATCACCGGTCCGAGGCGGGCATAAAGGGTCTGCCGGTGGCGGCGCGGCCGGGCATCTTTGCCGCGCGCTACTGCTATGACGCCATCGGGCGGCAGCTGGCCCGCAACGGCCATGACAGCGTCACGCGCCGCGCCTTCACCACCCGCCGGCACAAGATCGGGCTTCTGGGCCTGTCGGTGATCCGCGCCGGAATGGTGACGGTGTTTCCGCAGAACCCGGTGATCTTCGCCCGCCCGCTGCCCGAGGTCGCGTTCCTGGTGGAGGCCGCATCGCATCCCGATACGACGAAAACGGGGTGGGGCGAGAACGTCATTACGCTTCTGTCGCAGCTCGAGGCGCAAAAGCGCGGCGATCACGGCTTGGCGCGGACCGCGTAACACCCTATCTGCACTCCATGGATTGGGGTTTGTTCGCGATATTTCTTGCTGCCTGCGGGGCTGCGGCCACGACCGGCTCGATGTTCATGCCGGGCGCGTGGTATCGCGGCCTGTCGAAACCGACCTGGACACCGCCGAACTGGGTGTTTCCGGTCGCCTGGACGATCCTCTACATTTCCTCGGCCGTCGCGGCCGCGCGGGTCGCCCCGCTGCCGGGCAGTGCATATGGCATGGCTTTCTGGGCCATGCAGATCGCGTTCAACACGCTTTGGACGCCGGTGTTCTTCGGGCTGCACCGCATCCGCGCCGGGTTCGTGGTGATGATCGGCCTGTGGGTGTCCGTTGCCTGCACCACGGTGACCTTCTGGATGCTCGACTGGATCGCCGGGGCGCTGTTCACGCCCTACCTCGTGTGGGTCACCATCGCCGGTGCGCTGAACGGCAGCGTCTGGATACGCAACCCGAACGAGGCGGCACAGCCGGCCGAGTGATCCACGCAACCTTGCAGACATGAAAAAAGGGCGCCGCAACGGGCGCCCTTTTCGCATTCCTTGCTGTTGGCATCACGCCAGCGAGCGTTCCACCGATTCGCGTTCGAAGATCTCGATGACATCGCCCTTGCGGATGTCCTCGTAATTCTCGAAGGCCATGCCGCATTCCTGGCCCGACTGCACTTCCTTGACCTCGTCCTTGAAGCGCTTGAGCGTCTTGAGCGTGCCCTCGTGCACGACAACGTCGTCGCGCAGCAGGCGCACCCCGGCAGAGCGCCGCGCGATGCCTTCGGTCACCAGGCAGCCGGCGACGTTGCCGACGCCCGAGACCTTGAAGACTTCGCGGATCTCGGCGTAACCGATGAAGTTCTCGCGAATCTCGGCACCCAGCAGGCCCGAGGCCGCGGCCTTCACATCGTCCACGAGGTCGTAGATCACCGAGTAGTACCGGATCTCGACGCCCTTCTGGTTCGCGGTGTTGCGCGCGGGCGCATTGGCGCGGACGTTGAAGCCGATGACCGGCGCCCCCGAGGCTTCGGCCAGCGTGATGTCCGATTCGGTGATCGCGCCGACCCCGAAGTGCAGCACGCGGACGCGCACCTCGTCGTTGCCGATCTTTTCCAGCGCCTGGACGATCGCCTCGGCGGAACCCTGCACGTCGGCCTTCATCACGATGGGCAGTTCGGCCACGCTCTTGTCGGCCTTGGCCTTGGCCAGAAGCTGATCGAGCGTGGTGGCCGCACCGGCCGCCGCGCGCTTGTCCTTGGTGGCCTTGTGGCGATATTCCGCGATCTCGCGAGCCTGCGCCTCGGTCTCGACCACGTTGAGGACGTCGCCGGCCTCGGGCGTGCCGTTCAGGCCCAGCACCTCGACGGGAACCGAGGGGCCGGCCTCCTTCACGCGCTCGCCCTTGTCGTTCTCCATCGCGCGGACCTTGCCCCACTGTTCGCCGACGACGAAGATGTCGCCCTGGCGCAGCGTGCCCTTCTGCACGAGAACGGTGGCGACGGGGCCGCGGCCGACATCCAGCTGCGCCTCGATCACCGCGCCCTCGGCGGGGCGATTGGGGTTGGCCTTCAGCTCGAGGATCTCGGCCTGTAGCGCGATGGCTTCCAGCAGTTCGGGCAGGCCCTGGCCGGTCATCGCCGAAACCTCGACATCCTGCACGTCGCCGGACATCTTCTCGACGACGACTTCGTGCTGCAGCAGGCCGGTGCGAACCTTGTCCGGGTCGGCGTCGTACTTGTCGACCTTGTTGATCGCCACGATCATCGGCACCTTGGCGGCCTTGGCGTGGTTGATCGCCTCGATCGTCTGCGGCATCACCGCGTCATCGGCGGCCACCACCAGCACCACGATATCGGTCACCTGAGCGCCACGGGCACGCATGGAGGTGAAGGCCGCGTGGCCGGGCGTGTCGAGGAAGCTGAGCACCGCGCCGCTTTCGGTCGTCACCTGATAGGCGCCGATGTGCTGCGTGATGCCGCCCGCCTCGCCCGACACGACATTGGCCTGACGGATCTTGTCGAGAAGCGACGTCTTGCCGTGGTCGACATGGCCCATGATCGTGATGACCGGGGGCCGGGTCAGCAATTCCTCGGGCTTGTCGTGGATCGCGTCGATCACGTCTTCCACGTCGGAATCCGACACGCGCTGCACGCGGTGGCCGAAATCCTCGATGATCAGCTCGGCGGTGTCGGCGTCGATCACCTGGTTCTGGGTGACCATCAAGCCGTTGTTCATCAGGGCCTTGACCACGTCGGCGACGCGCTCGGCCATGCGGTTGGCGAGTTCCGACACCACGATGGTCTCGGGCAGCTGCACGTCGCGCACGACCTTCTCGCGGCTTTCCATGCCACCCATGGCCTTCTGGCGGGCGCGTTCCTGCTTGCGCTTCATCGCGGCAAGGCTGCGGGTCCGGCCGCCTTCGCCACCAGCCAGCGCCTGGTTCACGGTCAGCTTGCCGGAGCGACGCTCGCTGTCGCGCTCGGTGGCGCGGGCGCGGCCGGCGCGGTCATCCTCGTCGGACTTGCGGCGGGCGGGCGGCGGCAGGGGCTTGTTGGCATTGCCACGCGCGCCGGGCGTGGCGGCGGCGGCGGCCTCGACCGCGGCGGGGTCGCTCGGCACCTCCTTGGGGGCGTTGCGGCGCGCCTCTTCCTCCGCGACGCGGCGGGTGTCTTCGACTTCCTTGACGCGCAGGGCTTCCTCGCGCTCGCGCTCTTCGCGTTCCTTGGCCTCGGCCTCGGCGCGGCGGCGGTTGCGCTCTTCCTCGCGGTCCTTCTCTTCCTGCTGACGGCGCGCCTCGTCCTCGACCTCACGCGCCTTGGCGTTCTGCAGCGCCTTCAGGCGCCGTTCCAGCTCCGCATCGGGGAGGGATTTCTCGCGCTTGCCGCCCTCGGCATTCTGCGCCGCTGCAGATTGCGTGCCCGGCTTGGGCACGACAACGCGCTTGCGCTTGGTCTCGACCACGACGCTTTTGGTGCGCCCGCGCGAGAAGCTCTGGCTCACGCGGCCTGACCGCGCCCCACCAGAGAGGCCAAGGGGTTTCTTTCCGTCCGTGTCGCTCATGCGTTCCGTTCGTCTTTCCCGGCGGTCTGTCCGCCGTCTGCCATGCGCAGGCCCTGCAGTTTTGCGGCCCCCTCTACAACACGAGGGGACAGACCGCCAGCGGCAAGCGCGCCATGTATCACACTTTGACGTCCGAATGCCAAACCCAATTCCCGGGCCGTCAGGACGCTGAAATAGCGGGCGCCGGTCGGCGTCCACAGCTTCGATTTTCCCCGCTCCGAGCCATCCGTGGCCTGGAGCAACACACCGACCTTGCGGGTCGCCAGCCAGTCCTTCACCTTCTCGAACCCGGCGACCGCATCGCCCGCCTTTCGGCTCAGCGCGATCAGGTCGGCCAGCCGCCGGGCAAGGCCGGCCTCGACCAGGTCGACCAGTCCATCAGGCACCGTCACCGGCCGCTTCGCGGACCGGGCGAAGAGGTTCTTCTTCACCGCCAGCTCCAGCGCCGCAAGCTCGGAAGACACCCAGATGCCCCGACCGGGAAGCTTCTCGCCCAGATCGGGCGCGATCTGTCCGTCGGGCCCGACCACGAAGCGCAGCAGCCCGTGTTTCGGTTGCACCTCGCCCGTGGCGATGCAACGCCGGTCCGGGCCATCGGCCCTGTCCTTCTGTGCTCCGCCGCGGCTCATGGCTTGCGCGTCCTGTCCTGGAGGAGGGCCCTCAGCCCTCCACCTCCTCGTCGTCGGCCCCGGCGCTTGCGGCGGCTTCGGCCGCGGCCTGCGCCTCGAGCTCCTCGATGGAGACCCAGCCCAGCTTCACGCGGGCGGTCATCACCATGTTCTGGGCTTCCTCGAGGCTGACGTCGAAGGGCTCCAGCAGGCCGGTGTCCTTGACACGCGCGCCGTCGACGGTGGTCCAGCCGCCGGCCAGTTCCCAATCGGCGCAGGTGGCGAAATCCTCCAGCGTCTTCACGCCGTCTTCGCCGAGCGCCACCAGCATCTGGGGCGTCAGGCCCTCGAAGTCAACCAGCGCGTCCTCGACACCCATGTCACGGGCCTTTTGCAGGGCCTGCTTGTTCAACTCCTCCAGGTAGTCGCGGGCGCGGGCCTGCAACTCGCCTGCGGTGCCTTCGTCGACACCGTCGATCACCAGCAGCTCGTCCTGTTCGACATAGGCCACCTCCTCGAGCGAGGTGAAGCCTTCGGCGACCAGCAGCTGCGCGAAGAACTCGTCCAGGTCCAGCGTGTCCATGAACAGCTTGGTGCGTTCCTCGAACTCGGCCTGGCGGCGCTTGGATTCCTCTTCCTCGGTCAGGATGTCGATGTCGAGCCCGGTCAGTTGGCTGGCCAGCCGCACGTTCTGGCCACGACGGCCGATGGCAAGCGACAGCTGCTCGTCGGGAACCACGACCTCGATCCGGTTGGCGTCCTCGTCGATGACGACCTTGGTCACCTCGGCCGGCTGCAGCGCGTTCACCAGGAAGGTGGCCGGGTCCTCGTTCCACGGGATGATGTCGATCTTCTCGCCCTGAAGCTCGTTCACCACCGCCTGAACGCGGCTGCCGCGCATGCCGACGCAGGCGCCGACCGGGTCGATGGACGAATCATACGAGATGACGCCGATCTTGGCGCGCGAACCCGGGTCGCGGGCCACGGCCTTGATCTCGATGATGCCGTCGTAGATCTCGGGCACTTCCATCTTGAACAGCTCGGCCATGAACTGCGGGTCGGTGCGCGACAGGAAGATCTGCGGGCCGCGCGCCTCGCGGCGTACATCCTTGATGTAGCAGCGGATGCGGTCGCCGTTGCGATAGGCTTCGCGCCCGATCTTCTCGTTGCGGCGCAGCACGCCTTCGCCGCGGCCCACGTCGACGATGACGTTGCCGTATTCCTCGCGCTTGACGACACCGTTGATGATGGTGCCGGCGCGATCCTTGAATTCCTCGTACTGGCGGTCGCGCTCGGCCTCGCGGACCTTCTGCAAGATCACCTGCTTGGCCGATTGCGCGGCGATCCGGCCCAGCTCCACCGGCGGGATCTCGTCGACGATGGTGTCGCCGATCTTGGGATCTTCGAGGTAGGGTTTGGCCTGCGCGACGGTCAGCTCGGCCTTCTCGTTCTCGATCAGGTCATCCTCGACCACGGTGCGCACGCGGGTGAACCGCGCGCGGCCGGTCTTGCGGTCGATCGACACGCGGATGTCGAGATCGGCGCCGTAGCGCGACTTGGCGGCGCGGGCGAGGCTTTCTTCCATCGCCTCGATGACCAGCACGGGGTCGATCATCTTTTCGCGGGCCACGGCCTCGGCGGTCTGCAGCAGTTCCAGCTGGTTGGCTGACGTGATGGCCATATTCGTTATTCCTCCGCCTCCGAGGGATCTTCCTCGATATCGTCAAACTGGGTTTCGTCGATGATGCCGGCGGCCTTGCGGGCGCGCAGCATCTCGCGGATCAAGTCATCGGTCAGCACCAGCTTCGCTTCCGACAACCAGTCGTAATGCAGCCCCACGGTCACTGTCTCGGCGCCTTCCTCGATGTTCAGCAGCACCTCGTCGCCCTCGACGCCGGCCAGAACACCCTTGAAGCGGCGGCGGCCCTCGATCATCTCGGTCGTCTCGATGCGGACCTCGTAGCCCTCGTAGGCCTCGAAATCCTTCATCCGGGTCAGCGGGCGGTCGATGCCGGGGCTCGACACTTCCAGCGTATAGGCATCATCGAGCGGGTCCTCGACATCCAGCACGGCGCTGACGGCGGTGGAGATCTGGGCGCATTCATCGACCTCGATGCCGCCGCCGGGCCGTTCGGCCATGATCTGCAGCGTCTTGGTCTGGCCGCCCATCAGCCGGATGCGCACCAGCTCGAACCCAAGCCCCTCGATCACGGGGGTCAGGATCTCGGCCATGCGCCGGTCGATGGCGGTTTTGGCGATCAGGTCCGACATGGCGGAAGCTGGTCCTTCAAACGAAAAAACGGGCCGTGCGGCCCGTCGAACTTGTCCGGTGGTGCCATCCGGTTTGGACCCGGGGGCGCCGCTGTTGAAGGGCATATAGGCGGAATCGGAAGGGGGCGCAAGTCACCCGCAGCGCACCACCGTGATGCGCTCATCCTCGTCGAGTTCGAAGTTGATCCGATCGGGCCGGAAATCCATCGTGACCATGCCGTCATGCGGGATGACCCTGACGGGCTGGTCCAGCTCCAGCATGCGGGCGATCTCGGCCGATTGGCCAACCAACCCCTGGAAGCCGATCGCGCCGCAGTCGTCGGTGTCCTGGGCGCAGGCGGGCACGGCGGCAAGGCAGAACAGGGCGGCAAGATATGTGCGGGGCATGGCGGCGATCCTTCGTTGCGTTGCCCCTCAGATTGTCACAAGGTCGGGTCAAAACAAGACCACGGGAAGGGATAGAGATGCGCACACGCGCCGCCGTCGCACTGCAAGCCGGCAAGCCGCTGGAAGTCATGGAGGTCAACCTCGAAGGCCCCAGGGCCGGCGAGGTGCTGGTCGAGATCAAGGCCACGGGCATCTGCCACACCGATGAATTCACCCGCTCCGGCGCCGACCCGGAGGGGCTGTTTCCCGCCATTCTCGGCCACGAGGGCGCGGGCGTCGTGCTGGAGGTGGGCGCGGGCGTGACCAGCCTGAAGCCGGGCGATCACGTCATCCCGCTCTACACGCCGGAATGCCGCGAGTGCGAGTATTGCCTGCATCCCAAGACCAACCTCTGCCAGGCGATCCGCACGACGCAGGGCCAGGGCCTGATGCCGGACGGGACCAGCCGGTTCTCGATGCTCGATGGCACGCCGATCCTGCACTACATGGGCTGCTCGACGTTCTCGAACCACACCGTCCTGCCCGAGATCGCGCTGGCCAAGGTGCGCTCCGACGCGCCCTTCGACAAGATCTGCTACATCGGCTGCGGCGTGACCACCGGCATCGGCGCCGTGATCAACACCGCCAAGGTCGAAATCGGCAGCCGCGCCATCGTCTTCGGCCTGGGCGGGATTGGTCTCAACGTGATTCAGGGGCTGCGGATGGCAGGCGCCGACCAGATCGTCGGCGTCGACATCAACCCCGACAAGGTGCCGATGGCGACCCGCTTCGGCATGACCGATTTCGTGAACCCCAAGGAGGTCGAGGGCGATCTGGTGCCCTACCTCGTGACCCTGACCAAGGGCGGCGCGGACTACACGTTTGATGCCACCGGCAACGTGCAGGTCATGCGCGCGGCGCTGGAATCGGCGCACAAGGGCTGGGGCGAATCGATCATCATCGGCGTCGCGCCCGCGGGGGCGGAAATCTCGACGCGGCCCTTCCAGCTGGTCACCGGGCGCAGCTGGCGCGGCACCGCCTTCGGCGGCGCGCGCGGGCGCACCGACGTGCCGAGGATCGTGGACTGGTACATGGACGGCAAGATCGAGATCGATCCGATGATCACCCACACCCTCAGCCTCGACGACATCAACACCGGCTTCGATCTGATGCACGCTGGCGAATCCATCCGCTCTGTGGTGATTTACTGACGCCAATTTCAAAACAGGAGATTAACGATGCGCATGTTCACGATGACCTGCAGTCTTGGCCTCGCCATGACCCTCGGAACCGGGGCGCTGGCCGAAGGCTGGTCGGTCACCGATTTCAACTCGGTCAACAATCGCGATATCTGCATGAACTACGCCGAGTCGACCTTCTCCACCTACCGCCAGCGCTTTGGCGCGGACGGGTTCACCGGGCGCTCCACCTGGACGGTGGGCGGCTACGACCTGCGCGGCGAGGTCGTGGACGGGTTGTTCATCTGCGCCGACGAGGCCGGCCTCGTGGCCCCGTTTCTCGTCGTGTTCAACAGCGACGATGACAGCGACGCGCGCGAATTGATCGCCGACCGGCTGGGCGACATCTGGGACGAGATCGTCGCCAATGGCGGCGTGCCGTCGGCGGGCGCCACCGCCACCAAGTAGCGCCGCCGGTGCCGAGTGTTCCGACGATCCGGCCGGCGGGGGAAGATGAGCCCGCGCTGGCCGGCCTGTTGCTGCCGGTGTTCCGCAAGGGCGACAGCTATGCGGTCGATCCGACCATGACCGCCGCGGATGCGGTGGCCTACTGGCGCGCCCCGGAAAAATCAGTGTTCCTGGCCGAGATGGGCGGGGTGACGCAGGGCACCTACTACCTGCGCCCCAACCAGGGCGGCGGCGGCGCGCATGTGTGCAATTGCGGCTATGTCACCGCCGAGGCCGCACGCGGGCGGGGGGTCGCACGCGCCATGCTGGAGCATTCGCTGGCCGAGGCGCGGGCGCGGGGCTTCCGCGCGATGCAGTACAATTTCGTCGTGTCGACCAACACCCGCGCCATCGACATCTGGACGCGCGCGGGATTCGATACCGTGGGCCGGCTGCCCGGCGCATTCCGGCACCCGACCGAAGGCTATGTGGATGCGCTGGTGATGTTCCGGTCGCTGGTCTAGCCTGCCCGGCATGGTCGCCCGCCTGTGCCCCAGCCTTGCCGCGATCTGGTGTCTTGCCGGCCCCGCCCCGGCACAGACCGGCGCGGAGGCGCTGGGCGCGCTGTTGATGGCGCCGCCGGAACCGGTGCTGCGCCTCACCCTCATCGGGCGCGAGACGGCGCTGTTTCCGGGCGACATCACCGCGATCGAGATCTCCGACAGCGGCGGGATCACCGACATGTTCCTGCGCTTCGGCGGCGAGGCCACCAAGACCCTGTCGATCCTGACCGAGGCGGCGACAGGCCACCCCATGGTCGTGCAGGTCTGCGGCGCGGTGATGCTGGAGACGGTGGTGCAGGCGCCGGTCCGGTCGGGGACGCTCTACATCCCCAACACCACCGCCGTGCGGGCCGAAGCGGTCCGCGCTCTCTGGCATGGGCGGGCGGGCTGTGACACGATGGGGCCGGAGGTATTCACCGATGGCAACTGACAAGACACCGCTGCTGGCGGTCCTCATCGACGCGGACAACACCAGCCACAAGCACGCCAAGGCGATCTTCGACGAGATCGCCAGCCTGGGCGAGGCGAGTGTGCGGCGCATCTACGGCGATTTTTCCTCGACCCACATGCGCGGGTGGTCGGGCGTGCAGGCCGAGTTCGGCATCGTGCCGCATCACCAGCCGGCCAACACCGTGGGCAAGAACGCGTCCGACATCGCGCTGGTCATCGACGCGATGGACCTGATGCATTCCGCCCGCTTCGATGGCTTCGTGCTGATCTCGTCCGACAGCGATTTCACCCGGCTGGCGCAGCGCATCCGCGAACAGGGGCTCGACGTCTACGGCATCGGCCAGCAAAAGACGCCCGATGCCTTCCGCAAGGCCTGCAAGCGGTTCATCTTCGTCGAGAACATCCTGCCCGCCGATCCCAAGGCCGAGGCCTCCGAGGACAAGCCGACCGAGAAACGGTCGCTGACCGAGGCGCGCGACCTGATCTTTCGCGCGATGGAGGGGATCGAGCAGGAGGACGACTGGTATTCGCTGGGCCAGATCGGCCAGTTCATCACCGCCGCCAACCCCGATTTCGACACCCGCACCTATGGCAAGCGCAAGCTGAGCGACCTGGTGCAGAGCCTGAAGATGCTGGAGGTGAAACGCGGCGCGGGCAACCAGCTGCTGGTGCGGCGGCTGGATTGAGAGGGCGGAGGGGGCTCTGCCCCCGGCCTTCGGCCCCCCCGGAGTTTTTCGGCCAAGATGAAGGCGCGCGCGTTAACCTTGATTTCGGGTTAACGGCTCAGGCGCCGCGGTAGCGGGCGAGGAAGGTCTTGACCGCCTCGGCGACGACGCGGTCGATCTCCGCCTCGGTCGGTTCCTTCGCGACCCCGAACAGCACCTTGAGCATCAGGTCGGTGCGGCACAGCTGCGCCAGCTGGTCGGCGGCGATTGCCGTATCCTCGATGTGGAGCACGGCGCGCGCGCGCGGGCTGTCGAGGAACTGCGTGATCTTGCGGCCCCATTTCTTCGGGCCGCTTTCGTAGAAGGCATGCCCAAGCTCCGGAAAGCGCTGGGTTTCGGCCACGCAGACGCGGAACATGTCCTGCCCGAAGCGCGACAGGATGAAGGTCATCAACGTCTTGCAGATGACATGCAGCGTTTCCTCGACCGACAGCTCGCGCGTGCCGATCAGGAATTCGATCTCGGCCTGCTGCGCGCATTCCGCCTGCAGGACCGCAAGGAACAGGTGCTGCTTGTCGGGAAAGTAGCTGTAGAGCGTGGCCTTGGACACGCCGGCATCGCGCGCGATCTCGTCGACGCTGGCGCCCTCGTAGCCTTCGCGCATGAAGACCGACCGCGCGCCGTCGATCACCTGATCGAACTTGCGTCCCTTCTTGATCTGCGCTGCCGCGTTCATGCTTGCCACCCTCACCTGCTGACAATGTAAACCACACCGTTCAGTTTCGGCAAGGCATTAGGCAGACTGCCGTTTCGTCACACTGCAAGGATGCGGAGCGATGGACTCTGCCACGGGGCCGGACTAGCCAAGACGGGATGATCGAGATCTTCCTCAAGACGCTGCCGTTCTTCGCGCTGATCGGGCTGGGCTACCAGGCCTGTCGCACGGGGTTTTTCACTGCCGAGGCGGCGGCCTACCTGACGAAATTCGTGTTCTACTTCGCGCTGTCGGCGATGCTGTTCCGCTTTGCCGCGAACCTGTCGCTGTCCGAGGTCTTCGACTGGTGGTTCGTGGCGGCCTATCTGTGGGGCTGTTTCGTCGTCTACGCCATCGCCACGGCGGTGGCCTTCCTGCGCAGGCGCTCCATCGAGGAGGCGGCGGTCGAGGCGCAATGCGCGGTGATCGGCAACACCGGGTTCCTCGGCGTGCCGATGCTGATCGTGCTGATGGGAGAGGCGGCGGCGGGGCCGGTGCTGATGGTGCTGTCGCTCGACCTGATCGTGTTTTCCTCGATCATCGTCATCCTCATCACCGGCAGCCGCGACGGGCGGATGTCGCTGGGCATCCTGAAAACCGTCGGCATGGGGCTGGTGAAGAACCCGATGATCGTGTCGATGCTGCTGGGGCTGGCCTGGTCCTCGACCGGCTGGGCGGTGCCTGGGCCGGTGAACGAGTTCCTCGCCATTCTCGGCGCCGCCGCGACGCCCGGGGCGCTGTTCGCCATCGGCGCGTCGCTGGCGGGCAAGTCGGCCGAGCGGGTGCAGGTCGCGGGCTGGCTCAGCTTCTGCAAGCTGGTGCTGCATCCCGCCGCGGTGGCCTTCGCGGCGCTGTTGCTGTTCCCGGTGCCGGTCTTCGATGCGGCGGTGATGATCGCCGCGGCCTCGCTGCCGGTGGCGGGCAACGTCTACATCCTGGCGCAGCATTACGGTGTCGCGCCGCAGCGGGTTTCCGCCTCGATCCTGATCTCGACCGCGCTCAGCATCGTGACGGTGTCGGTGATCATCGCCTGGGTTTCCGCGATGGCCGGGATCGTGCCGGGCGGCTGAGGGTTGCAGGCAGGGGGCGCGGCGCGCTACCGCTGGGGCGCGGACCAGGCAGGGGGACGGCAGCCATGGACACGATCTCGGAAAACAGGTGCTTCGGCGGGACGCAGGGCGTCTACCGCCACGCCTCCGCCGCGACGGGGACCGACATGACCTTCGGCCTGTTCCTGCCCGCCGAGACGCGGGACGGCCCGGTGCCGGTGCTGTGGTACCTCTCGGGGCTGACCTGCACCCACGCCAACGCGATGGACAAGGCCGGCGCGCAGCAATGGGCCGCGGAACAGGGCATCGCGCTGGTGTTTCCCGACACCTCGCCGCGCGGGCCGGGCGTGCCCGACGACGACGCCTTCGACCTCGGCATCGGTGCCGGGTTCTATGTGAACGCCACGCAGGACCCCTGGGCCGAGCACTTCCAGATGTGGAGCTACATCACCGAGGAGCTGCCGCAAAAGCTTTTCGCGCGCTTCCCGCTCGACGAGGCGCGGCAGGCGATCACCGGGCATTCCATGGGCGGGCACGGGGCGCTGACCATCGCAATGCAGTTTCCCGACCGCTTCGCCAGCGTTTCCGCCTTCGCGCCGATCTGCAACCCGATGGAAAGCGACTGGGGCCGCAAGCAGTTCACCGCCTACCTCGGCCCGAACACCGCCCTTTGGGAGGCGCATGATGCGATCGTCCTGATGCGCGAGCGCGGCTTTCCGGGGCCGGTGCTGATCGACACCGGCACGGCGGACCAGTTCGGCGATCTGCTCAAGACAGCCGCGCTGGCCGAGGCGATGGCGACACGGCGCCAGCACGCGACGCTGCGCCTGCAACCGGGCTACGACCACAGCTATTTCTTCGTCTCGAGTTTCATGGAGGATCACCTGACCTTTCATGCCGAGGCGCTTTACGGGGTGATGGAATGAACGCGCCGCAGGCGGTCGTCTTCGACATCGGCAATGTGCTGATCGGCTGGAACCCCGAGGCGCAGTACGACCGCAGGTTCGGCGAGGCCTGCCGCCGCGCGCTGTTCGCCGAGGTGGATCTGCACGCGATGAACGCGCAGGTCGATCTGGGCGCGCCGTTCCGCGAGACGGTCCATGCCCTGGCCGACCGACACCCCGCGTGGCGGGCCGAGATCCGCGACTGGCACGACAGCTGGATCGAGATGCTGACACCGGTGATCGACGGGTCGGTCGCGGTACTGCGGCGGCTGCGGGCCAATGGCGTGCCGGTGTTCGCGCTGTCGAATTTCGGGGTCGATACCTACACGCTTGCGCAGGGCCGGTTCGATTTCCTCGGCGAGTTCGACGCGGAATTCATCTCCGGTCGCCTTCGGGTCATGAAGCCCGACGCGCGGATCTACGAGCTTCTCGAAGCAGGCACGGGCGTGCCGCCCGACCGTCTTCTGTTCACCGACGACAGGCGCGAGAACATCGCGGCCGCCGCGGCGCGCGGGTGGCGCACGCATCTGTTCGAGGGGCCGGAGGGCTGGGTGGCGCGGCTGGTCGAGGAGGGTCTGCTGAGCGCGGACGAAGCGGCAGCATGAGCGTGCGGATCATCGGGCCCGAGGCCGAGGCGCAGCTGGACTGGCTGGCGCTGTGCGACGCGATCGAGGCGGGGCATGCCCTGCCGCGGGCCGAGATCGGGGACACGTTCCTTTACCGCAGGAAAGATACGCTGCTGAGCCGCGCGGCCTGGATCGACGGGCTGGGGCAGCTGGTGAAGACCGCGACGATCTTTCCGGGCAATGCGGCCCTGGACAAGCCGGCGGTGAACGGGTCGGCGGCGGTCTATTCCGACCTGGACGGGACGCTGACGGCGATCGTCGATTTCCACCTGCTGACGAAGTGGAAGACGGCGGGCGACAGCCTGTGCGCCGCGCGGCGACTGGCACGGCCCGATGCCGCGACGATCCTGATCGTCGGTGCCGGCACCGTCGCACGGTCGCTGCGCGCAGCCTATGCGGTGGCGTTTCCGGGCGCCCGGTTCCAGATCTGGAACCGGACCGCTCTCGACGAAGCGCGCATGGCTGAGGATTTCGAGAACACCGAACAGGTGCGCGACCTGGAGGCGGCGGTGCGCGGCGCCGATATCGTGACCTGCGCCACGATGGCGACCGAGCCGGTGGTCCGGGGCGACTGGCTGAAGCCCGGCTGCCACCTCGACCTGATCGGGGCCTATCGCCCCGACATGCGCGAGGCCGATGACCGGGCGCTGCAGCGGGCACGGATCTTCGTCGATAGCCGCGAGACGACGCTGGGCCATATCGGCGAGTTGAAGATCCCGCTGGCTTCGGGTGCGATCACGGCGCCCGATGTGGTGGCGGATTACTACGATCTGGCGACCGGCGCATTCGACCGCCGGGCGGATGACGAGATCACGCTGTTCAAGAACGGCGGCGGCGCGCATCTCGACCTGATGGTGGCCCGCTACATCCTCGACGCAGCGGGCTGACCGGGTTTCGCCCGCTCGCGCGGGCGACCGACCGGGGGGCGCTGCCCCCCGGACCCCCCGGAGGTATTTGAAAAGCAAAGACGAGGTTACGCGAGGGCCGCCGCGGGTGCGCGGTCCCGCAGGGGCACCTCGCGGATCGGCAGGTGGACGATGGCCGAGAGCGCGCCGACGCCGACGCCGATCCACCACACCGCCGTGTAGTCGCCGTAGATGTCGTAGAGCGCACCGCCCAGCCAGACGCCGAGGAAACTGCCCAGCTGGTGCGAGAAGAACACCAGCCCGTAGAGCGTGCCCATGTAGCGCAGCCCGTAGATGTAGCCGACAAGCCCCGAGGTCAGCGGCACGGTCGCCAGCCAAAGCGCCCCCATGACGATGGAGAAGGCGATGACCGTCTCTGGCGTGATCGGCAGCAGGATGAACAGGCCCGCGGCGAGGGTGCGGCCGGTGTAGATGCCTGCCAGCAGGTAGCGCTTTGAGTAGCGGTGGCCAAGCCAGCCGGCGGTGATCGTGCCGACGATATTGGCCAGCCCGATGAGCGAGATCGCCACCGCGCCGAGCGCCGAAGTCGTGGTGATGCCGATCCCGTGCAGCAGCGAGCCGGGGTCGATGGGGCCGCACAGTTCCGTCACGAAGGCGGGAAAATGCGCGGTGATGAAGCCGAGCTGGTAGCCGCAGGAGAAGAAGCCGATGAAGATCAGCGCGAAACTCGGGTCGCGCAGCGCCTTGCCGACGATCTGGCCCATGCTGTCCTCCAGCGCGGTCCGGGGCGCGGGCGCCGGGGCACGCAGCATCGGCAGGGCGAAGAGCGCGGCGAGGATCATCGCGGCGAAGATCACGAAGACCGTCTGCCACGGCAGGATCGACAGCAGCCCCTCGGCCAGCGGCGCGCCGAAGACCTGCCCGGCGGACCCTGCGGCGGTGGCGATCCCCAGCGCGACGGAGCGGTTTGCATCCGACGCGGCGCGGCCCACCATGGCGAGGATCACGCCGAAGCCGGTGCCCGCGATGCCGAAGCCCACCAGGATCTCCAGCAACTGGTGCTGCCCCGGCGTGATCGCGTAGGAGGACAGGACCAGCCCCGCGGCGTACATCAGCGCGCCCAGCACGATGGCGCGGCGGTTGCCGAAGCGGTCGGCGATGGCGCCGAAGATCGGCTGCCCGATGCCCCAGGCGAGGTTCTGGATCGCGATGGCGAGGCTGAACTCGGCGCGCAGCCAGCCGAATTCCTCGGCGATGGGGATCTGGAACACGCCGAAGCTCGCGCGGATGGCGAAGCTGATCAAGATGATGATGCAGCCGCCGATCAGCACCGGGGTGAACAAGGGGGCCTGCCGTGTCATGGAACTGGATCTCCTGCCGCGCCGCACACCATGCACGCGGCGGAGGCGCGGTCAATTCAGCATGGGTGATGACCCGCAGAAGACCTTCTTAACCCAGCCCGCGAAAGCCTGTAGTCAGGCCTTCATGGGACAGCATCTGCAAGCGATCTACGACACCCGCGTGGCCGAGGGGCTGCTGCGCCCCGACCCGGCACAGCGGGCGGCGCTGCTGAGGCTCGAAGACCTGCGGCAGCGGCTCGAGCAGCGGCCGGCCGCGAAAGCCGGGTTTCTGGCGCGGTTCCGCAAGTCTGATCCGCCTGCGGGCAAGCAGGGGCTCTACCTCTGGGGCGGGGTCGGGCGCGGCAAGTCCATGTTGATGGACCTGTTCTACCAGCACGCGCCCACCACGCAGAAGCGCCGGGTGCATTTCCACGCCTTCATGCAGGAGGTGCAGGCGGCCCTGCACGAGGCGCGCAAGACCGGGGTGGACGACGCGATCCGGCCGGTGGCCGAGGGCATCGCGAAGGATCTGAAACTGCTGTGCTTCGACGAGATGCAGATCACCGACATCGCCGATGCGATGATCGTGGGCCGCCTGTTCGAAAAGCTGTTCGCCGCAGGTGTCGTGGTGGTGACGACCTCGAACCGCCCGCCGCCTGACCTTTACAAGGACGGGTTGAACCGGGCGCTGTTCGTGCCCTTCATCAAGCTGCTGGAGGAGCGGATGGAGGTCGACCAGCTCGAGGCGATGACCGATTACCGGCAGGACAGGCTCGCCGGCTCGCCGGTCTGGTTCACCCCGCTGGGCGCCGCGGCCACCGCCGCGATCGACGCGATCTGGCACGACCTGACCGGCGGCCGGGAGGAGGAGCTGCGCCTCGAGGTCAAGGGACGCACCGTGCGCCTGCCGCGCTACTGGGCGGGAATGGCGCGGGCCTCGTTCTGGGATCTGTGCGGCCAGCCGCTGGGGCCGGCGGATTACCTGGCTCTGGTGGGCGCGGTGAAGCTGCTGGTGCTGGAGGGCATCCCGCGGCTCGACGCGAGCAAGTTCAACGAGGCGAAACGCTTCGTCACGCTGGTCGATGCGCTCTACGAGGGGCATGTACGGCTGATCTGCTCGGCCGAGGATGCGCCCGAGCAGCTCTATCTCGAGGGGTCCGGCAGTTTCGAGTTCGAGCGCACCGCCAGCCGGCTGCGCGAGATGCAGGGTGCGGACTGGGGCAGCGGGCGCGACGCGCTGGGCTGAGCCGGGCCTGCCGGGTTTCCCGCTCCGGGGCCGAAATGCTATCCTGACGATCCGCGGGAGGTAGAGGGCGCGATGATCACCCGGATCGACGACTATTTCGCCAGGGGCTGCGGGCGCTGCGCGCGGTTCGACACGCCAGATTGCGCCACGCGCATCTGGGCCGAGGGGCTGGCGGCGCTGCGGCACCTGTGCCTCGAGGCCGGGTTGAGCGAAACGGTGAAATGGGGCCATCCCTGCTACATGGCGGGCGAGCGCAACATCGCGCTGATCGGCGCGCTGAGGGGCGAGGTCCGGCTCGGTTTCTTCAACCCCGCGCTGATGACCGACCCCGAGGGCGTGCTGGAACGGGGCGGCCCGAACACCAGGCACGCCGGCATGATGCGCTTCACCGATGCCGCACAGGTGGCGGCGATGGCGCCGATCATCCGTGCCTACCTCGACGAGGCGCGCGGCTATGCGGAGGCCGGCATCAAGCCGGTGAAGGAGCCGGAGGATCTGGTCTTGCCCGATGAACTGGTGGAGATGCTGGATGCCGACCCCGAGCTGGCGGAGGCGTTTCACGCGCTCACGCCGGGGCGGCAGAAAAGCTATGTCATACACCTTTCGTCGGCGAAGCGGCCGGAAACGCGCGTGGCGCGATTGACCAGGCTGCGCGGGCATATCCTGGCGGGGAAGGGCGCGATGGAACGCTGAGGCAAAAGCCGCACCGCCCCGACCGAACGGCCAGGGCGGTGCGTGCGACGAGTGGCACCGGGGACGCTGGCGCCGCCCGCCATGCCGGTCACATGCCGGACATCGACACCGCGAAGCCGGTGAAGCCGCCCATGCCCAGATCGGCCATCATCGTGGCCTCGCCGGTGGCGAGGTCGATCCTGTAGAGGCCGGCGCTGTCGCTGCCTTCCATCTGCAGGATCGCGTAGGCCATGTCGGTGCCTTCCTCGGGCGACACGATGTCGAACCCGCCCATGCCGGACAGGTCGGCCTCGGTGCCGTCGACGGTCACCGGGGCCACGGTGCCCAGCGTGCCGTCGTTGTTGGCCAGCGTCACCAGCGCGTCGGTTTCCGCGTCCAGCGCGAACTGCGCCGTGCCGGATGCGACCATGCCGGCGATGGCGTTGGTGTAGGCGTTGGCGAAGACCATCGGCGTGGTGCCTTCGTTCGCGTCGCCGTCGGCATAGAACAGATCGGTGAAGCGGCGCAGCGAATTGGCCCGCTCGTCATTGTCGCCGAAGCCTTCGGGGAAATACACGAGGTTGTCGCCGGCCGAGGACACGACGCGCACGGCGTCGATGGCGTTGTTGAAGTCGAACCCGACCATGGCGCCGTCGGCCACCATTGCGTCTTCCATGACATCGGCACCAAGGTCGGTCATCTCGCCCGACATCGGGTCGATGGTGACGACCATGCCGTTGGTGTAGCCGAGCAGATCACCCGTGACCGGGCGGAAGGCGATGGCGTCGAGCGGCGTGGAAAGTTCCTGCGCCATGACCTCGGACGGGTTTTCGAGATCGGCCATGACGAGAAGCGTGGCGCCGTCATTGCCCAGCGCATAGCCCATCAGGGCCGGCTGGTCATCGGACTGGGCAAGCGCGGGGCTGGTGGCGAGCGCCAGAAGGCTGGCGGCGGTCAAGCAACGGAGGGTCATGATGATCCTTTCCTCTTGTCGGTTCCTGTCGAGACGGAGCACGTGTTGCGTCCCATCTGGCTCAGTCACGAAAGCCGGCGCGGAAAGGTTTCACCAACTGTGCAAAAACTGTGCGTGGGGCGGCCCCCGGGCGGCGCAGACGCCCCGTGGCGTTGACCGCCCGGGCGGCGCGGGTAAGCTCGACCCGAGTTTCAGCCGGAGTTTGCCCCATGCCCAACCCGTTCCCCCGATCCTTGATGCTCGTCCTGCCCGTCGCGATGATCGCGACGCAGGCCGGTGCCCACACCGGCGACGGGATCGACACCGGTTTCGCCAGCGGGTTCTGGCACCCGATCCTCGGTTGGGATCACGTCGTGGCGATGGTGGCGGTCGGGCTCTGGGCCGCGTCGCTTGGCGGCAGGGCGGTCTGGGCCCTGCCCATGGTGTTTCCGCTGGTGATGGTGCTGGGCGGCATCCTTGGCGTGATGGCCGTACCGATCCCGGCGATCGAGACGGGCATCGCGCTGTCGGGCGTCGTGCTGGGCCTTCTGGTCGCCTTGGCCGTACGCGCGCCGGTCTGGGCGGCCGCGGGGATCGTCGGGGTCTTCGCGATCTTCCACGGGCATGCCCATGGCACCGAACTGCCGCAAGCCTTCAGCCCCTATGGCTATGCGCTGGGCTTTGTGGTCGGCACCGGGCTGCTCCACGCCGTCGGGATCGGCATCGGCCTGTTGCCCCGCTCGGGCGCAGGCAGGGCCGCCGTGCGCGGGGCGGGTGCCGCGGTCGCGCTGGTCGGCGCGGCGTTCCTGGCCGGTGTCGCCTGACGCCCGCCGGCGTCAGCTGATCGGCAGCGCGGGGTCGCAGGTCAGCCGCGCATCCATCGGATAGGCCGGCAGGGGCGTGAACGGGTCGATCGACGAGTCTTCGATCCAGGTGTTGTCGATGCAGACGTCCTGCGCCCAGTTGCCGCCGTTGAAGCCGAATCCGCCCTCGGCGCCGCAATCGTTCACCTCGCCGTTGGCGTTCCATTCCTGGTAGGTCTGCAGGCTGCGCGAGCCGCCCATCGGAAACTCCCGGCTGCGCGTGTCGAAGCGCAGCAGCCACGATGTATCGGGCGTCAGCATGTCGAGCGACCAGAAGCCGATGGGCACCCCGTCATGGAAGCCCTGGATGCGGAAATCCGACACCTGGGCCTCGGTGATGATCCCGGTGTCGAGCAGCCCGTCGGGAAAAGCGATCTCGCCTTCCATCGTGTAGCCGTTGGCGCCGATCCAGCAGAACTGGAACCGGGCGGCGGCGGCGGGCTGCGCGGCAAGGGCGACGGCGGCGGCAAGGGGGGCGAGGCGCATGAACATGGGCGCACTTTGGCCCTGCGGCCGCGCCCGTCAAGGGCGGAGTCCCCGCGGTCGCGACGACGTTACCCGTTTTCCTTCAGGATCTCGCCCGCAAGGTACAGCGACCCGCAGATCAGGATGCGCGCCGTGGCGTCTCTGGCGATGATGGCCTGCACGGCGGCCAGCACGCTTTCGGCCTCCTGGGCGTCGAGACCGGCGGCGCGGGCGGCGCGGGCGGTGTCGGCGGCGGGCAGGGTCGCCGCCTGACCGGGGATGGAAACGGCATGCAGGCTTCGCGCCACACCGGCCAGGGGGGCCATGTAGCCGGTCACGTCCTTGGTGTTGAGCATCCCGCAGATCAGGTGCGTGGGCCGGTCCGGCATTCCGGCCAGCAGCGCGGCGATGGCGCGGGCCGCATGCGGGTTGTGCCCGCCGTCAAGCCACAGCTCGGCCTCGGGCGCGGCCAGCAGCAGCGGCCCGTGACGCAGGCGCTGCATCCGCGCGGGCCAGCTGACGCGGGTCATCGCCGCCGTGCAGGCGTCCTCACCCAAGCCAAGCGCCCGCAGCGCCGCCAGCGCCATGCCCGCGTTCTCGACCTGGTGCGCGCCGGGCAGCGCGGGCATCGGCAGGTCGAGCAGGCCGGTTTCGTCCTCGAAGATCAGGCGCCCGCGTTCCTCCCAGACGTGCCAGTGCTGGCCATGGGCGAGGATCGGCGCCGACAGCCGCGCGGCCTGCGCCTCGATCACCTCGAGCGCGGCATCGGGCTGGCGGCCGACGATGACCGGCACGCCCCGCTTGACGATGCCGGCCTTCTCGGCCGCGATCTGATCCAGCGTGTCACCCAGATACTGCTGGTGGTCGAGGTCGACCGGCGTGATCACGCACAGCGCAGGCCGGTCGACGACATTGGTGGCATCGAGCCGCCCGCCCAGCCCGACTTCGAGCAAGGTGTAGTCGGCTTGCGTTTCGGCGAAGGCCACCAAGGCTGCGGCGGTGGTGATCTCGAAATAGGTGATCGGGCCGGGGCCGTTGGCCGCAAGGCAGCGATCGAGTGTACGCGACAGATCGTCTTCGTCGATCAGGCGGCCGGCAACGCGGATGCGCTCGTGGAAGCGGACGAGATGCGGCGAGGTATAGGCGTGGCAGGTCAGCCCCGCGCCCTCGAGCCCGGCACGGATCATCGCCTGGGTGGAGCCCTTGCCGTTTGTTCCGGCGATGTGGATCACCGGCGGCAGCCGACGCTCGGGATGGTCGAGCGCCGCCAGGATGCGGTGCATCCGGTCGAGCGTCAGGTCGATGATCTTGGGGTGGAGCGACATCATCCGGTCAAGGAGGATGTCGGAGCGGGGCTGGCTCACGAGGTCTCTGTCGCTCCGGGTTCAGCCTGCGCCTGCGCCTGCGTCTTGGCCGGCGCCTCGGGCCCATCCGCCGCCGGCTCGGGGGCGGGCAGGTCGCCGACGACTGCGGGCGGCATGCCCATCAGCATCCGGGTGATGGCGATCAGCTCGTCGCGCAACTGCCCACGCGGTGTGACGCGGTCGAGCATGCCGTGGTCGAGCAGGTACTCGGCGCGCTGGAAGCCCTCGGGCAGCTTCTCGCGGATGGTCTGCTCGATGACCCGCGGCCCGGCAAAGCAGATCAGCGCGTTGGGCTCCGCGATGTGGATGTCGCCCAGCATCGCGTAGGAGGCGGTGACGCCACCCGTGGTCGGGTGGGTCAGGACCACGATATAGGGCAGCCCCGCCTCCTTCAGCATCTGGATCGCGACGGTCGACCGCGGCATCTGCATCAGGCTCAGGATACCTTCCTGCATCCGCGCGCCTCCGGCGGCGGAAAACAGGATCAGCGGGCGCTTCAGGGCCACCGCGCGTTCGCAGGCGGCAATGATGGCGTTGCCGACATACATGCCCATCGACCCGCCCATGAACGAGAAATCCTGCGCCGCCGCCACGATCGGCGTGCGGCCCATCTCGCCCTCGGCGAGCAGCATCGCCTCGGCCTCGCCGGTGGCCTTCTGGGCGGCGCGCAGCCGGTCGGGGTAGCGTTTCTGGTCGCGGAACTTCAGCGGGTCGTCGATCGGCTTCGGCACCGGAACCTCGGCGAAGACCCCGCCATCGAACAGCGCCTCGAACCGGTCGCGGGGCGTGATCGGCATGTGGTGCCCGCAGTTGGTGCAGACGTTCAGCGCATCGGACAGCTCGCGGTGGAACAGCATGGTGCCGCAGGCGTCGCATTTGGTCCACAGGTTCTCGGGCATCTCGCGGCGCGAGAAGATCGAGTTGATCCGGGGGCGGACGTAGTTGGTGATCCAGTTCATGGGGAGCTCCGGCGCCGTTCCGTGACAGGGCAGCAGATAAGGGAGGTGCCCGCCACATGCAATCGGCGGGTGGATGCGGCGGCAGGAGGGGGCTCTGCCCCCGGCGCGCCTCCTTCGAGATAGTTGCGGAACGAAGAAGCGGAGGCCGTCAGCCCTGATCCCGGGTCGACGGCGCGGACCGGGGTCGAACGGCGAGGCGGATCGCCAGCCAGATCACCGCAGTCACCACCATGCCCGACAGCAGCATCGGCCGCAGGTCGGCGGCCGGGATCGTCTCCATGGGTACGGTGTAGAGCGCGAGGCCCGACAACGGCCCGTCGAGCGCCAGAAGCAGGATCGCGACGGCGTTGTTGGCGAAGTGAAAGCCCCAGGCGGCGCCGATGGTGCCGGTTCGCGCCGTGAGATCGGCCGCGCAGAGCCCGAAGAGAAACACGGCGCCGACCACGATCCAGGCATTTTCGCCCATCGTGCCGGGTTGGAAATGCAGCACCGCGAACACCGCCGAAGGCAGGATCATCCACATCAGCGGCGAGGCGAAGCGCGCGGCAAGCTGGCTCTGGATATAGCCGCGGAACAGCAGCTCTTCGGCGCCCGTCTGCACCAGGATGGCCACCAGCGCCAGCGGCAGGAACGAGGCCCAGAGGGCCATGTCGAGGTTCTGGGCCGGGCTGATGCCCGAGGGGATCAGCGCGGTGAGCCCGTTCAGCAGCGCGCAGATGACCGCGGCGATGGCGAAATGCCGCAACAGCGCCGCGCGGGGGCCGAACAGCGAGGCCATGGGCCGGCCATGCAGCAACCGCGCGGCCAGCATCGGGCCCAGTGCCATGCCGATGAAGGTCGCCAGCACCAGCAGCGTCGCGGTCGGCGTATCGGCCTCGGCCATGCGGACGAGCCAGGCATTCGCCCCCTCGAGCCCGCTGACGGCGATCAAAAGGCCGAAGATCGCCCCGATCCCGGCGCCATAGACGAAGGCGACCAGAACGAGACCGACGAGCAGCCGCCACAGCGCAGGGCGCGTGCGGGCCGGGGCCACGAACTCGGCATGGGCGGTGTACTGCATCGGTCCTGCCCTTGGCGGCTTTTCGTTGGCGATAGTCTAGACTGCGTGCGCACGCGCGGCAATCGCGCTTGTCTGCCCCGCCCCCCGCGTCTATTCCGTAGAAAAACCAGCCGTTTTCCACAGCGACGCCAAAGGGAGGGCCCCGCCATGCTGAAGGGCAACACCAACAAATCTAACCTGCCGAGCCGCCATGTGACCGAAGGCCCCTCGCGCGCGCCGCACCGGTCGTATTTCTACGCGATGGGCCTGAGCGACGAGGAGATCCACCAGCCCTTCGTCGGTGTCGCCACCTGCTGGAACGAGGCCGCGCCCTGCAACATCGCGCTGAGCCGCCAGGCGCAATCGGTGAAGATGGGCGTGAAGCACGCCAACGGCACCCCGCGCGAGTTCACCACCATCACCGTCACCGACGGCATCGCGATGGGGCATGAAGGCATGCGGTCGTCGCTCGCCTCGCGCGACGCCATCACCGACACGGTGGAGCTGACCATGCGCGGCCATTGCTACGACGCGCTGGTGGGGCTGGCCGGCTGCGACAAGTCGCTGCCGGGCATGATGATGGCGATGGTGCGGCTCAACGTGCCCTCGGTCTTCATCTACGGCGGCTCGATCCTGCCGGGGCGGCTCGATGGCCGCGACATCACCGTGCAGGACGTGTTCGAGGCCGTGGGCCAGCACCAGGCCGGCAACCTCAGCGACGAGGCACTGGCGGTGATCGAGCGCGTCGCCTGCCCCTCCGCCGGGGCCTGCGGTGGCCAGTTCACCGCCAACACCATGGCCTGCGTGTCGGAAGCCATCGGCCTGGCGCTGCCCAATTCCTCGGGCGCGCCGGCGCCCTACGAGAGCCGCGACAGCTACGGCGTGGCCTCGGGCGAGGCGGTGATGCACCTGCTGGAAAAGGGCATCCGCGCCCGCGACATCGTCACCCGCAAGTCGCTGGAAAACGCCGCCCGCGTCGTCGCCTGCACCGGTGGCTCGACCAACGCGGGCCTGCACCTGCCGGCCATCGCGCATGAGGCGGGGATCGACTTCAACCTCTTCGATGTCTGCGACATCTTCCACGACACGCCGTATTTCGTCGACATGAAGCCCGGCGGGCAGTTCGTGGCGAAAGACCTCTACGAGGCCGGCGGCGTGCCTGTGGTGATGAAGGAGCTGCGCAAGATCGGCCTGATCCACGAGGATTGCATGACCGCCACCGGGCGCGTGATGGGCGAGGAGATCGACCTGATCACCCGCGAGGCCGACGGCAAGGTCATCTACCCCGCCGCCACGCCGATCACTAAGACCGGCGGTGTCGTCGGGCTGAAGGGCAATCTTGCCCCCGAGGGCGCCATCGTGAAGGTCGCGGGCATCGCGCCCGAACATCAGGTCTTCACCGGCCCCGCGCGCGTCTTCGAATGCGAGGAGGATGCCTTCGAGGCGGTCAAGGATCGCGCCTACAACGAAGGCGAGGTGCTGGTGATCCGCAACGAGGGGCCGAAGGGCGGGCCGGGCATGCGCGAGATGCTGGCCACCACCTCGGCGCTGTCGGGCCAGGGCATGGGCAAGAAGGTGGCGCTGATCACCGATGGCCGGTTCTCGGGCGCGACCCGCGGCTTCTGCGTCGGCCATGTCGGGCCCGAGGCGGCGGTGGGCGGGCCGATCGCGCTGCTCGAGGACGGAGACATGATCACCATCAATGCCGTCACCGGCGAATTGAGCGTCGCGCTGTCCGAGGATGAGCTGGAGGCTCGCCGCAAGGGCTGGGCCGGCCCGCGCGAGACCATCTACGCCACCGGCGCGCTGTGGAAATACGCCCAGCTCGTCGGTCCCGCGTCGCTCGGGGCGGTAACTCACCCCGGCGGCAAGATGGAGAAGCATGTCTACGCCGATCTTTGACGGCCGGGGCCGGGCCGGGCGTGCCGCGACCTGGCTTGCCGCCTGCGCCGTTCTGGCCGCCTGCGGCACTGGCTTCGGCACCAGGCCGGCCCCGACCGAGGTGACGGTGACCGCAGACGCCATCGCGATCACCGGCCCTGCGGGCTACTGTGTCGATCCCACCGCCACCCGTGACACTGGCGACACCGGTTTCGTGCTTCTGGGCAACTGCGCCGCGATCGCCAATTCGCGCCGGGCGGCACAACCGGCCACGCCCGCTGTCCTGACCGCCGCGGTGTCGGCGCCCTCGGACGGCGGGCCGCTTGCCGACAGCCTCGATGAGCTTGACGCCTTCTTTCGCTCCGACGACGGGCGGCGCCTGATCAGCCGGTCGGGCGAGGCAGCAACGGTCACCGTTCTGGATACGGCGCTGGAGGGCGAGGTGTTCTTCCTGCACGCCGCCGACACCAGTGCCGGCACCATCGACGGCGTGCAGGGGGACTACTGGCGCGCCTATCTCGATGTCGGCAGCCGCATCGCCACGCTGTCGGTCGTCGCCCTCGAGGATCGCGCCCTCAGCCGCGAGGAAAGCCTTGCCACGCTGCGCGGCTTCGTTCAGTCGGTACAGGCCGCGAACGCGGGCACGGCGGCGGAAGATCCGCCGCTGGATCCAACCGTGGGCGCGGCGCCGCGACATCGCGCGCAAGGACGCGGTCCGCTCTTTGACATGCGGTTGTTTCGGCGAATACTGGGATAGAGTGAAACCGCCGCGGTGCCCGCGCTTGCGCGCCGGCGGGTGCGGCGGATGCGGGTTTGGAGCAGGGTTCAATGGGTAGCCAAAGGACAGGATTCTTCGACCGCCTCGGCCTGTCCGACACGGTGACGCGCTGGGGGCGGGCGATGCAGGCGCCGGGCGCCGTGTCCACGCGCGACCTTGCGGCGATGCGCCAGCAGATGCTCGCGTCGCGCAACAGGATCGACAGCCTTGCCGCGCAGGCGCAATCGGAGCTTCTGGCGCGGACAAGCGGTGCCGATGGCATCGACCGGCCGGACCAGTGCGACTGGGCCGAACGTGCCGCCCCCTGGCGACAGCGGATCAGGCCGCGCGGCCATGTCCGGCCGGGATCGCCGCACGAGATCGGCGGCGGCGTGACCCTGTTTCATGACGCGACCGAGGCCGACCTGAGCCTGAGGCAAGACCCCGCGCCCCCCGACATCCGGGGCCCCGCCTTCGGCCTGGTGCTCGAGGTCTACCGCTTCGACGGCTCGTTCCTGTCGCTGGTGCAAGACCTGCCCGAGGCGGCGATAAAGGGGCTGACGCTCAACCATTTCATCGCCGTGCATCTGCGGGTGTCGCGCGAGCAGCCGATCGAGATCTACGCCAGGCTCAACATCCAGCACGGGCCGAACCAGGAGCAGATCGTGCGCCAGGTCGACATTCGTGATGGCGTGGGGCGTGCCGAGTTCGATCTCGCCTATTCCAAGATCAACGAGAAGCGCCTGGAAAAGGCCTGGCTCGACCTGATCCTCGAAAGCCCCGAGATGAATCGGCTGTCGATCTGGGACATGGTCGTGCTGCGCGCGCCGCGGGCCGATATCTGAGGAAGGACCACGCCATGGAGGACGAGACGCTGACCCGGGTGCGCCTGCAGGGCGGGCGCTACGAGGGGCTCTATTCCGGGCCGGCCGCGCCCGAGATCGAGGCGGTGCACGCAGGCCAGGTGGTCGCCCGCGCCGAGGTGGCCGTCGAGGCGGCGCAGCCGGGCCGCTGGCGCGTGGCGCTCGACCTGCCGGCCACGCTCATCGGCGAGGGGGTGCATGTGGTCACGTTGCGCGCGGTGGCATCGGGCGCAGTGCTGGACCGGATCACCCTGATGGCCGGTGCCCCGCTCGACGAGGATATCCGCGCCGACCTTGCCCTGCTGCGCGACGAGCTGGAAATGCTCAAGCGCGCCTTCCGCCGCCACTGCGTCGAGACCGGCGCCCGCTGAGCCGCCCTGGTAACGCCGCGTTGCGCGTGACAGCGCGCTGCCGCCGGGGTTAGCTGCGCCCGACCGAGGGAGGATCGCCGACATGACCGAGGCACGTTACCCGCATCTTCTGGCGCCGCTGGATCTGGGCTTCACCACGCTCAGGAACCGCGTGCTCATGGGCTCCATGCACACCGGGCTGGAGGAGACGAAGGATTGGCCCCGCGTGGCCGAATTCTACGCCGAACGCGCGCGCGGGCAGGTGGCCCTGATCGTCACCGGCGGCATGGCTCCGAACAAGGAAGGCGGCGTGTTTCCGGGTGCGGCGGGCCTTTTCACCGAGCAGGACATCGCCAACCACCGCATCGTCACCGATGCCGTGCATGCCGAAGGCGGCAAGATCGCGATGCAGATCCTGCACGCCGGCCGCTACGCCTACAGCCCCGACTGCGTCGCACCCTCCGCCATCAAGTCGCCGATCTCGCCGTTTCCGCCGAAGGAGCTGGACGAGGACGGGATCGAGAAACAGATCGCCGACATGGTCACCGCCGCCACCCGCGCCCGCGAGGCCGGCTATGACGGGGTGGAGATCATGGGGAGCGAGGGCTATTTCCTGAACCAGTTCCTCGTCACCCACACCAACAAGCGCACCGATCGCTGGGGCGGCGCCTACGAGAACCGCATGCGCCTGCCCGTCGAAGTCGTGCGCCGCGTGCGCGAGGGCGTGGGGCCTGATTTCATCCTGATCTACCGTCTCAGCATGATCGACCTCGTCCCCGACGGCTCCACCCATGACGAGGTCGTGCAGCTGGCGCAGGCGGTCGAGGCCGCGGGTGCCACGATCCTCAACACCGGCATCGGCTGGCATGAGGCGCGCATCCCGACCATCGCCACCAGCGTTCCGCGCAAGGGCTTTGCCTGGGTGACGCAAAAGCTGATGGGCAAGGTCGCCATCCCGGTCATCACCTCGAACCGGATCAACATGCCCGACGTGGCCGAGGAGGTGCTGGCCGAAGGCTGCGCCGACATGGTGTCGATGGCGCGGCCGTTCCTGGCCGACCCGATGTTCGTGCAAAAGGCGATGGACGGCCGCGCCGACGAAATCGCACCCTGCATCGCCTGCAACCAGGCCTGCCTCGACCACACCTTCTCCGGCAAGCTCACGACCTGTCTCGTGAACCCGCGCGCGTGCCACGAAACGGTGCTGCGCTACGAGCCGGTGGCGGTGCCCAGACGCATCGCCATCGTCGGCGCCGGCGCGGCAGGCATGGCGGCGGCGATGGTCGCGGCCGAACGGGGCCACAGGGTCACGCTGTGGGACAAGGCCGCGCAGGTCGGCGGGCAGCTCAACATGGCCAAGGCCATTCCCGGCAAGGAGGAGTTCATCGGGCTGGTGGACTGGTTCGCGACCATGATGGACCGCCGCGGCATCGACCTGCGGCTGGGCCGCGCGCCGTCGGTTGCAGACCTTTCGGACTTCGACGAGGTTATCGTCGCCACCGGCGTGCGCCCCCGTGATCCGGGCATCGCCGGGCAGGACGGTCCGAACGTGCTGAGCTACATCGACGTGCTGGCGGGCAAGGCGCCGGTGGGCACGCGTGTCGCGGTGATCGGCGCCGGCGGCATCGGCTTCGACGTGGCCGAATACCTTGTGCACGAGGGCGACAGCCCGACCGAAATGCCGGCGCTCTGGCGCCGCGAATGGGGCGTCTCCGACCCCGCGACGGATCGCGGCGGCCTCGCGCCTGAAGGCCCGCAGCCCGAACCGCCCGCGCGCAGCGTGGTGATGCTCCAGCGCAAGGCCGAGAAACCCGGCAAGCGGCTGGGCAAGACAACCGGCTGGATTCACCGTGCCAGCCTGAAGATGAAGAACGTGAAGATGCTGACCGGGGTGAATTACGAGCGCATCGACGCCACCGGTCTGCATGTCAGCTTCGGCGCGACGCGGGAAAACCCGATGCTGGTCGAGGTCGACACCGTGGTGCTCTGCGCCGGGCAGGAGGTGGAGCGCACTCTCGCCGACGAGCTGATCGCCGCCGGGATCACCCCCCATGTCATCGGCGGCGCGGATGTGGCGGCGGAGCTCGATGCCAAGCGGGCCATCGACCAGGGCATGCGCCTGGCTGCGGCGTTGTAGGGGGCGCTGCCCCCGTCGCCTGCGGCGACTCCCCCGGAGTTTTTCCGGGCTTATGTATCAAACGCACCAAGCCTCTGCCAGCGGGGCGCGGGAAATGACTCCACATCGCCCCATACATGCAGCAACGTGTTTGAATGAAGAAAGCATTCAGAATCATTCTTCC
>Ga0008835_100449_pt1 | contig 39507 bp, 29 predicted proteins | sample HotLakConsoUCCRE_FD_62215 | JGI IMG/M metagenome (GOLD analysis project Ga0008835, IMG submission 62215) | Hypersaline microbial mat communities from Hot Lake, Washington, USA - Hot Lake Consortium UCC-RE (Hybrid Assembly) ... | reverse complement strand
TGCGCAAGCCGAACAGTCGGTCGGTGAAGGCCTTGCCGTTGTCGGTGAGCACACGGGTGATCTTCATCGGTGCGGCACGGTCCAGATCGCGCAGGAAACGGCGCGCGTTGGCGGCGGTCTAGTAGTGGAGCGGGGTGAGACAGCGGGAGGCCCGGTGCGACAGTGTCCAACGCGCGGGTCGGGGAAAACCGAGTCGGGACAACGAGTTGTACTAGTAGGTCAAACGCGGTAAGTAGGAGTGCAACATACTGATACAAAATTGAAAAACAATTCGTAATGATGGGGTCGGGGGTTCGAGTCCCTTCAGCGGCACCATTCTTCTCTCTCCACCGGCCGCTCGAGCCGGTCTCGCACCCTTATTCGCGCCAGGCGTCCCGCACCCATTCGGCGGGCTTGAGGTAGCTGCGCAGGTGGCGTGCGAGGCTCCCCCGGCGGTCGCCCCGCAGACCGGCCCGCACATGCGCCCACGGCCTTCGCACCACGGATTGCGCCGTTCGGCGACCGGCAATGGCGTCGGGCGGGTTCAACCCGCCCGGAAAGATCACCACGCGCGCATCCCTGGGCAGCTTGGGCGGCAGGACGTAGTTCAGCGGAAACGCCCGGACGCAGTGCCACCGAAAGGTCGCCACCCAACCCCTGGGCCAGAAGCTGACGCCACCGGGCGTCCGGCGCGTCACGAAGCGCTGCTCGAACACATAGGTCTCGGCCGTGGTTTGCGGATCGGCGAGAAATTCGTCGCGCAGGGCCGTCAGCGCGCCGACCGGGAAGCGGTAGAGCGAGGTCTGCCCGAGCCGCTCGAACGGCGTGTTCGGGTTGCGGGTGAGGATGACGTCGTCGGGGTTTCCATGCTCGAAGAAGGCATCGAGGTTGCCGGTGACGACCACGTCGAGGTCCATGAACAGCACCGGCCCAGACAACCCGCCCAGATCCGCCCGCCACAGCCGCGATTTGCCCCAGATCCCTTGCCGCGTCTTCGGCATCTCACAATCCAGATCCGGCAAGGGGATGGGCACGATCTCGGGGCGCAGCCCGTCGACCCTGTCGGTGATGCAGTAGAAGGCAAAGGGCGGCGTGATGTTGCGCGCAACCATGCCATAAAGGCGGTTGACGTAGTCGACGCCGTACTTCTCGCCCCAACGGATGCAGATGATCTGTTTGGTCATGCCAGGTCCATGTGTCGCCCGCGAAAATCGGTCGCATATCCGTAGGTCGAAAAATCTTTCGCATAAAGCCGCGCGACGATCTCGATCGCCTCGTCGGTATACTCGCGATCCGCGGTGGTGTCGGATTCCGTGCGCCGACCCTTTCGCTCGAAGGTCTGGGCGGCCTTCGAGCCCCAGATCCGCCGCGCGATCGTCGCAAGATCGGCCTCGAGCGTCTCGACGTGGCCGACGAGGTGGTACATGTCCAGGGGCAACAGCATCAGCTCGGTCTGGGGGGCCCAGTGCGCGTCGCGCCATACCCCGCCGTTGGCGAGAAAGCGGCAGAAGGTGGTGAAATCGGGCGGCGTCGACGGATCGGTGTTCATCATCCTGGCAAAGCGGCGCAGCCGGACCGGGTTGGTCGCTGTGCTGATCTTGGACCGGAAGGCGGACAGGACGCGGGTGTAGGGGTTTCGGACCACCGTGAACTTGAAGACATCGTCGCTGGCAAGCGCCGCCACATGGGCCGACGTCATCAGCTGCGGCCGCAACATCCGCCCCATCACCCCGCCCCCCGGGCGCGGTCGGGTGTAGGTGGAATGCGTGGCGAGCATGGTCGAGACCGACGTGTTCGCCGCCTTCGGCACCCGGTTGTAGAAGAACCCATCCTCCGGCGAAAACGCGCCGCGATGCTCGACCTGGAACAGGCTCACCCGGCCCTTGTAGGGATAGGTTCGATAGAAGGGATAAAGCCGGTTGTACAACGGGCGCCCCAGACTATTTGCAAGGTCTCGGGACGGGGGTTTCAGAAATCCGGGAAGCTCATCGTGCATGGCGGCCTACAGGTGGATGATCCGATCGCGCCATCTTGTCGTTCTGTGGCGTGATGGCGGGGGAAAGTCGGGAACCGGTTTGAAAATCGAGTGTTGAGCAGCTGTGACGACGCAAGTCTCTCGGCGCGTTACGGCACCGGGCCCTCTGGGTCGCCGGTGTTCATAGGGCAAATCCAGGGACGGGGCCAGTCGCGTTGACGGGACCCTCGGCCCAACGAGGACAGGCATCTTGATCAGGAAACTCCTTGCGCTCGGGTCTCGAAAGGTCCGCTATTTCGACGTGAGGCCGCCCGTGGTGAAAGCGGTGCCGCGCCGTCTCGCGGTCGTGTGCATCATCCGAAACGCCGCCGGCTACATCGGCGAGTGGCTGGATTTCCACCTCGCCGCGGGGGTCGATCACGTCATCGTGTATGACAACCACAGCGACGACGAAACGCGCGCCATTCTTCTGGCCCGGCGGAAGGACCAGATCACGATCGTGCCCTGGGCGCTTGAAGGATGTGACGAGGGCACGGACCGCTACCTGTCCCGGCAGGTGAGCGCCTATGCCCATGCGCTGACCACCTTTGGCGGCGACTTCGAACGGATGGCCTTCATCGACGTCGACGAGTTTCTCGTGCCGGTGGGGCACGCGTCCCTGACCGAAGCGCTGGACGTCATCGGCGATCATTCCAACATCTCGCTGCCCTGGCTGATGTTCGGGCACTCCGGCCATGACACCCGCCCCGAGGGTGGGGTGATCGCGAACTACACCGAGCGCGCCGTGACGCCCTACGGGCGGCGGTCTCCGCTGCTGCGGTTCAAGTGCATCGTGCGGCCGCCGCGGGTGTCCACCGTCGGAATTCACCGGTTTCGGACCGTGGACATGGGTGACAAGAGCGCCAACACCCGCAACGAGGTGGCCAGCAACGACGCGCGGAAACAGGCGGAGTTCTTCGCGACCGAGAACATCCAGCTCAACCACTACTACGCCCTGTCCCGGCACGATGCCGAGACCAAGATGGCGCGCGGCCCGGTGGCCAACGCCTCGCAGTCAGGCTACGCCGCCCGGGTCCAGTCGAAGATCACGGAAATCGAGCGGGCGACGACGACCGACCGCACCGCGATCGACTACCTCGCCAGACACGGCGAGCGGCAGATCATGCGGTCTTGACCGACAGGTACTTGTCCGACGACATCCGCCGCACATCCCTGCCGTGATTGGCCCTGCGGAACGCCTCGTCCGTTCCGGCCACGATCCGCTCGTGCAGCTCGATGGCAAGAACATCGCATCGGTCCAGCCAATCCGACGCCGTTTCCAGCAAGGCGTATTCCGCGCCCTCGATGTCCATCTTGCAAAACACGGGCCCGCCTGCCGCGTGGGTGGCGAGGATGTCGGGCAGGGCGATGGTGGCGACCTCGATACCCTCCTGCGCGCCTTTCCCGCCGTGCCCGGGTGTGATCGACAGGCCCCACTGCCCGGTTCCCCGATCCCGCAACCGCACCGAGGATGGTGCGCCCGCGGGCACCAGTGCCGCCATGATCCGCTGGATGCGCGGATGGTGCCGGGTGTTTTCCTCGAGCATGGCGAAATTTTCGGGCGAGGGTTCGATGCTGACGACCCGGGCCTGGGGAAAAAGCTCCGCAAGGGCGAGCGCGGCGCTGCCGATGAAACCGCCGGCGTCGATGACGAGGTGGCAATCGCGCAGCTGCGGCAGGTCGCGAACCGAGGCGAATTCCTGCCCGAGATTGTTGATCGCAACGCCAAGATCCGGCGCCCTGGGGCGCACCCGGATGGCCTGTCCGTGGATCGTCAGGCCGACCGTCTCGGCCCCGGACCGTCGCGCCCGATGAAACGCCAGAACCTGCGACAATCCCCCGGCCCGGAGCAGGCGCAGGTAGTTCTTCATCACTTTACGCATTCTTGAACCCCAGGAGGACATCCGGCTTGGCATCACTTCGATTTCACGCCGCAAATTCGGGCAGCGCGACCGGCTTGTCGGCTTCGTCGGTGCGGGAAACGCCCAACCCGGGCAGAACTGCCGCCGCGGACCATAGATGGGATGTGTCGGGGTTTCCAGACCGTGACCGCTGCGGCGTCACCCCTCCGCCTCGCGCCGCCGGAACGCGCGCGCGCCGTCACAGGTCGGCGATCACCCGCGCATGTGCTAGACATGGCGGGCGCGATACCATAGCAGCGCAGCCTTGGCGCGCCATGCTGGCGCGGAACCGTACGAATGGTCCTGTCATGATCCCCACCCTTGCCGAAGCCCTGGCCGAACGCGGCTACGACACGCTCACCGATGTGCAGCAGGCGGTCACCACGCCCGAGCTTGCCGATGCGGATCTGCTGGTTTCGGCGCAGACGGGGTCGGGCAAGACGGTGGGCTTCGGCCTCGCCATCGCGCAGACGCTGATGGGCGACGCGCATCGATTCGGACCGCCGGCGGCCCCGATGGCGCTGGCCATCGCGCCCACGCGGGAACTGGCGCTTCAGGTGCAGCGCGAGCTGGAATGGCTCTATGCCAAGGCCGGCGCGCGCGTCGTGTCGTGCATCGGCGGGATGGACGCGCGCGACGAACGCCGCGCGCTGGATCGCGGCGCGCATATCGTCGTCGGCACGCCGGGCCGGTTGCGCGATCACATCACCCGCGGCGCGCTCGACCTGGGCGACATCCGCGCCATCGTGCTGGACGAGGCGGACGAGATGCTCGACCTCGGGTTCCGCGAGGATCTGGAGTTCATGCTGGGCGCGGCGCCTGCCGAGCGCCGCACGCTGATGTTCTCGGCCACCGTGCCGCCCGCCATCGCAGAGCTTGCCAAGCAGTTCCAGCGCGACGCGGTGCGCGTCACCACCGTGGCGCGCGGCACCCAGCACGCCGACATCGCCTACCAGGCGGTGCAGGTTGCGGCGCACGACGCCGAGCACGCGATCATCAACCTGCTGCGCTACCACGATGCACCCACCGCCATCGTCTTCGCCAACACCCGCGCCACCGTCGCGCGGCTGGCCGCCCGCTTTGCCAACCGCGGCCTGTCGGTCGTCAGCCTGTCGGGCGAGTTGAGCCAGGACGAACGCACCCATGCCCTGCAGGCGATGCGCGACGGGCGCGCCCGCGTCTGCGTGGCGACCGACGTGGCCGCACGCGGCATCGACCTGCCCAAGCTCGACCTGGTGATCCACGCCGACCTGCCCACCAACACCGAGGCGCTGCTGCACCGCTCGGGCCGCACCGGGCGCGCCGGGCGCAAGGGCATTTCGGCGATGATCGTGCCCGACAAGATGACGGGCAAGGCCTCGCGCCTGCTGAAATGGGCCAAGATCGAGGCGGAATGGACGCATGCGCCCACCGCCGAGGAGATCCTCGCGCTGGACGAGACGCGGCTGCTGTCGGACCCGCTGTGGACGACCGCGATCAGCGAGACCGAAGCCGCCTTCGCCGCCAGGCTGCTGGCGGACCAGACGCCGGAGCGGATCGCCGCCGCGTGCCTGCGGCTCTACCGGGCCGGGCTTTCCGCACCGGAGGAGCTGAACGCGCCGGGCGCGCCTGCGCCCCGCACCGAGCGGGCCGCCTTCGGCCCCTCGGTCTGGTTCGAGTTGTCGGTCGGACAGGGCAAGCGGGCCGAGGCGCGGTGGCTGCTGCCGCTGCTGTGCCGGGCGGGCAATCTCGACAAGACCCAGATCGGCAAGATCCGGGTCCAGGCCGAAACCTCGCTGGTCGAACTGGCCGAGGCCGCCGTGCCGGGGTTCCTGGCGCAGATCGGCCCCGACGGCATCCTCGAGGATGACGTGACCGCGCGCCAGCTCGACGGCACGCCCGATATTTCGGCGCCGACCAGACCCGACCGCGCCCCGCGCCCGGCGCGCCAGGCCCGTCCCGAGGATCGGCCGCGCCCCGAAAAGACCTATGCGCCCAAGCCCGAGGCGCCCAGCCAGCCGCGGCCCGCGCCGGTGGCGGAACCGGCCCCGGTCACCGCCACGCCCGAGCCGTACAAGCCGCGCCGCGCCGATGCGGGCGCTTCCCCGGCGCGCAAGCCCGATTACAAGGCGTCCAAGCCCTACAAGCCGCGCGACCCCGGCGCGGCCCCGGCACGCACCGGCGGCAAGCCCTATGCCAAGGGCGCCCCCCGAGACGACGCGCGCGGCGTGCCCAAGGACGGCCCGCGCAAGCCGCGCGGCCCCGATGGCAAGAAGGAATGGGTGAAGCCCGTTCACAACCATGGCCCCAGGACCGAAGCCGCCGCCGGCCCGCGCGCCGGTGCCTCGGACACGTCGAAGCGGGTGGAACGCCCCGGCGCCAAGCCGCGCGCCGCTGCGCCGGGCAAACCGCGCAGCTTCGGAGGGGGAGGCAAGCCCGGTGGCCCAGGCGGTGCGGGCAAACCGGGCGGGTCCGGCAAGCCGCCGCGCAAGGGCGGCAGCGCGCCGCCGAAACGCCGGGATTGATCGTCAGCCGCGCCGCGACACCCCCCGCCGCCCCAGCGCACTGAGGCCGACCGCGACCAGGATGATTGCGCCGACGAGCACCTGCCGGATGTAGCTGTCGACGCGCATCTGCGTCAGCCCGTTGTCGAGCACGCCCAGCACCACCACGCCCGCCAGCGTCGCCAGCACGCGCGGCTGACCGTCGCGGGTGAGCGTCATGCCGAGGAACACCGCCGCGATCGCCGTCAGCATCAGCCCGTCGCCCTGCGTCGGATTGGCCGAGGCGACGCGGCTCGCCACCATCAGACCCGCCAGCGCCGCGCCCACACCGGTGAAGGCGAAGGCCGACAGCCGCAGCGGCACGATGGGCACACCGGCCAGCCGCGCGGCCTCCCGGTTGCCGCCGATGGCGTAGAGGCGGCGGCCGTAGCTGGTCTGTTCCAGCACCACCCAGATCACGAGGATCACGGCCAGTGCCACCAGCGTCAGGTTCGGCAGCAGCAGCGCGCGATCATCGAGGGTCGCGATCTGCGGCCCGCCGCGGGCGAAATCGCCGAACGCCGCCGGGATGTCGCGGCCGAAGATGGTGCGCCCGTCGCTGACCACGAAGGCAAGCCCGCTGAAGATCGTCAGCGTCGCCAGCGTCGCGACGAAGGGCAAGATGCCGACGACGCTGACGATGATGCCGTTGAGCAGCCCGCCAGCCAGCCCAACCGCCAGCGCCAGCGCCACGGCGGCGGGCACCGACCAGCCCTGCACGAACAGCACCGCCACCACCACGCCCGCGAGCGAGGCCATGGCACCGACCGACAGGTCGAAATCGCCCATCACCATCACCACCGTCATCGTCGCCGCGATGACGGCCAGCATGCTCACCTGCTGGCTGATGTTCAGAAGGTTGCGCGCCGACAGGAAGGTTTCGGGCAGGTTGATGGCGAAGAAGGCGATGATGGCGAGCATCCCGAACAGCCCGCCGAAGCGCCGGATCATCTGGGTCATGCGGCGCGCTCCGTCTCGGGGATGTGGTAGAACCGCGCCAGCAGCGCCGCCTCGGTCAGGCCCTCGGCCGGAAGGGTCTCGGCCAGCCGCCCGTCGCGCATCACCGCGATCCGGTCCGACAGGCCCAGCAGTTCGGGCAGGTCCGACGACGCCAGGATCACCGCCAGCCCCTGTTCGCTCAGCTGCCGGATCAGGCGATAAAGCTCGAACCGGGCGCCGATGTCGACGCCGCGGGTGGGCTCGTCGAGCAGCAGCACGCGCGGGTTCCCGGCCAGGGCGCGGGCGAACAGCACCTTTTGCTGGTTGCCCCCCGACAGTTCCTCGCAGGCCTGCGTGACCGAGGCCGCCTTGAGCCTGACGCGCTCGCCCAGTTCCGTCGCGAGACGCCGCTGATGGCCGTGGTCCAGAAACAGTCGCAGGCGCGCCAGCGTCGACAGATGCGGCAGCGCGACGGTCTCGAAGATGGCGCGGCGCAGCATCATCCCCTCGGTCCGCCGCTCGCGCGGCAGGTAGGCCATGCCGTCCGCCCAGGCCTGCGCGGGCGTGCGCCGCAGGGGGCGACCCTCCAGCGTGACCGTGCCACCGGTCACCGGCAGATCGCCGATCAGCGCCCGCAAGAGCGCGCCGCGCCCGGAGCCGGCGAGGCCCGCCACCCCCAGCACCTCGCCCGCGCGCAGGTCGAAGGAGACATCCTGCAGCGGCCCGGCGCGCAGCCCCGCCACACGAAGCACCACATCACCCGTGGCTGCAGCCCGGCGCGGCGGGAACAACTCGCCCAGATCGCGGCCGGTCATCTCCTCGATGATCCGGGCCTGATCCGTCTCGGCCAGCGTGCGGGTCGACACATGCCGCCCGTCGCGCAGGACCGTGACCCGCTGGGCGAGCCGCAGCACCTCGGGCATCCGGTGCGAGACGTAGAGCACCCCCGCGCCCTGCCGCACCAGTTCGCCGATGACGGTGAACAGCCGCTCCGCCTCGGCATTGGTCAGCGCGGCGGTGGGCTCGTCCATGACATAGAGCCAGGCGGGCGCGTCGCCAATCAGGGTTGCGGCGATCCGCACCAGCATCTGGTCGCCCGCGCCAAGCTCCGACATCGGGCGCCGGGGGTCGAGCCGCAGCCCCAGCCGATCCAGCGCGGCACGGGCGGCACGGTTCAGTGCGCGCCAGTCCACCAGCCCGAAGCGCGTCGGATAGGGGTGGTCGAGGTGCATGTTCTCGGCCACCGACAGGCCAGGGACCGGGTGCAGCTCCTGGTGGATAAAGCGCAGACCGGCCGCGCGCATCGCCGCCGGGGCGCCGGGTGGCAGCGCGGCATCGTCGAGCGTCAGGCTGCCGCGATCGGGCCGGTCGAGCCCCGCGAGGATGCGGATCAGCGTCGATTTCCCCGCCCCGTTCTCGCCCATCAGCGCGTGCACCTCGCCCGAGCGGAACGTCAGGCCGACATCGTCAAGCGCCTGAACCGCGCCGAAGCGGCGGTGGATATGGTCGAGTGTGAGCCTGGGCATGGGAGCATGGGGCGCCGCACCGGGCGCCCCGCCTCGTGTCACTCGGCGGCGTTGTCGACGGTGATGAGCGTCGTCGGCACATAGATCACGCGCTGCACCAGCTCCTCGCCCGCCAGCAGGCGCGCGACCGTCTCGGCGGTGGTGCGCCCGATGCCGTCGAAATCCTGCGCCACCGACGCCTCGAAACTGCCGCCCGCCGCGATGGCGTCGCGCGCCTGCGGGTTGGCGTCGATGCCGGTGATCACGATGCCCTCGCCCTCGCGGCCCGCCGATTCGATGGCCTGCAACGCGCCCAGCGCCGGCTGGTCCCACGCGGCCCATACCGCGCTGATGCTGCCCGGCTCGGGGTTGGCGGCGAGGATCGCCTCCATCTGCGCGCGGCTGTCGGCGATGCCGCCATCACTGACGTCGGGGGTGATCCGGTCCATGACCTCGATGTCGGGAAAGTTGGCGAAGACCGCGTCGGCGATGACGCCGCGCACCTGCACCGGCGGGAAGGGATCGAAGGTGAACATCACCACGGCTCCCTCGCCGCCGATCCGGTTGGCGACGTAGACCGCCGTTTCCGCCGCCATCGCGTAGCCGTTGGAGGTGACGTTGGCCGCAACCATCGGGTCGCTGCCCGCGTCCATGCCGATAACGGGGATGCCCGCCTCGTCCGCCGTGCGCAGCCCGGCGCCGATCTGCGCCGGGTCGACGTTGATGACGATGGCGTCGACGCCCTGCACCACGACATCCTCGATCCGGCTGATGACGGCGGCCACGTCGCCCGCGGTGTCGATCACGTTGACCTCCCACCCCAGTTCCTCGGCGCGGGCGCTGAAACCGTCGACGTAGAACTGCGTGCCCGGCTGCGCGAGATAGGGGGTGATGACCGCGACCTCCTGCGCCAATGCGGGGGCGGCGACGGTGATCGAGGCCGTCAGGCCGATCAGGGATGTGCGAAAACTCATGACTGGTATCCTCCCGGTGGTGTCTGCCAAAGGCTCCGCCTATCCTTGGCACCGGGCCAGCGGATCGTCCATACGCCATTGCCGGGGGAAAGCACCATGACCACCACAGGACCCGTGTTCATCGGCCTCGACATTGGCACAAGCTCCGTCAAGGCGGTGATGGCCGGGCCGGGCGGCGCGCAGCTGGACAGCTTCAGCGCCGAGCATGCCAGCACACGGCCCGCCCCCGGCGCGGTGGAGCAGGAGCCCGCCGACTGGATACGCGCGGTCGACGCCGCGCTGGGGCAGTTTGCCGGCCACCCGCGGGCGGGCGCGGTTGTGGCCGTCGGCGTGACCTCGCAGGTCAACACGCATGTGTTCTGCGATGCCGAAGGTGCGGCGCTTGGCCCCGCGATCACCTGGCAGGACACGCGCGCCGCCGCACAGGCCGCCCGGCTGGATGCCATGCTGAGCGCCGAGGCGAAGACAGCGGCGCTTGGCGCGCCGATCCCCCTCGACGCCAGCCACGCGCTGTCGCGGATGGCTTGGATGGCCGAGGCGCGGCCCGATCTGTGGCAGGCGACGGCGCATGTTGTGCTGCCCAAGGATTTCATCATCGCGCAACTGACCGGCACGGTGGCCGCCGACCCGATCGCGGCGGTGGGTCTCGTTGGCCCCGATCTGCGCTATGCCGGTGCGATCACCGATCTCGTGCCGCGCGCCGCCGCTGTCCTGCCGCCGCTCGCCGACCCGCTCGACATCGTCGGCCGCATCGCCTCCGGCCCCTTTGTCGGCGTGCCCGTGGCGATGGGCACGATGGACGCCTGGGCCAGCATGTTCGGCCTTGGCGTCGCCTCCGAGGGGCAGGCGATGTATCTCTCTGGCACCAGCGAGGTGCTGGGCCTGATCGCGCGGGACCGCACCGGCGCGCCCGGCATCATCACCTTTCCCGACTGGCGCGGCATCACGCTGCACGCCGGCCCGACACAATCGGGCGGCGCCTCGCTGGCCTGGCTGTCGCGGCTGCTGGGGCAGGATGCGGGGGTGCTGGCGGGGCTGGCCGGAACGGTGAAAATCACGGCGCAAAGCCCGCTGTTCCTGCCGCATCTCGACGGCGAACGCGCGCCGCTCTGGGATGCCACCTCGCGCGGCAGCTTCGCGTCGATGACCAGCGCCACCGGCCCGGCGGAGCTGGCCGCCGCCGTGATGGAGGGCGTGGCCTTTTCCGCCCGCCTCGCGCTGGAGGCGATCGAAGCCAGCGCCGCGCAGCCCGTGCCGGTCCTGCGCCACGGCGGCGGCGGCGCACAGTCAGACGTCTGGTGCCAGATCCGCGCCGACGCGCTGGGGCGCAGGCTGGAGCGGGTCACCTCGCCCGAGACGGGCGCGATGGGGGCGCTCGTCATGGCCGGCGTGGCCTCGGGGCATATGGCAAGCATGACGGAGGCGACCCGCAGCCTCGTTGCCATCGACCGCAGCTTTGACCCCGCGCCCCGCAGCGCGGCGATGGCCGACATGCGCTTCGCCGCCTGGCGTGAGCTTTACGCCGCCCTCGGCCCGGTCAACCGCCGCCTCGCCGGCTGATGCTCAGGCCGGCGCTGCCGCCGCGATGCGACGATATCCGGCCTGCCCGTAGTAGAACCCGTTGCTGAAATTCCGCCCGGCGCAGAGGCCACGCAGCTTGTCGTCGGCCTCGGCCACCGGCATCTGCCCGTCCAACACCCCGCGGAACAGCCGCGCGACGCCCACCATGTCCACATCCTGCGGCATCAGGCGCATATGGGTGACGCCGTCTGCCTCCAGCCGCGCCAGTTCCGGCAGCAGGTCGAGGTAGCTTTCGGACTGGGTCTGGATGCCGTTCACCCGCAGGATCGGCTGATCGTCGCGGGTGCAAAGCGGCATGCCGTCGGCGTCCTCCTCGCAGACGAACTGGCAGTTGTCCTTGGTCCGCCCATGGGCGCGGGCATGGTAGCAACGCGCCGACACCGCGAGCGAGGCACGCCCGAACACCTGCACCTCGACCCCCAGCCACCTATCCCGCGCGGCCTGGGCCGCGACGCCGATGGCCTCGGCGGGCAGTTCGCAGGGCAGGCAGACATGCGTCGCGCCCTGCCTGGCCATCCAGTCGATGGTGGCCTCGTTGTAGGCGTTCATGAACGGCCCGATCCGGTGCGGGCGCGTGCCGCGCGCATGAAGTCCGGCGGCGTTGTTCACCTCGATCTCGGGCGCCTCCATCCCGGCCATGGCGGCGATGGCCTTGCGCTCGCGCTTCAGCATCACCTCGGCCAGCGTCGACAGGATGACGGTCTTGCCCCCACGCTCCAGCCGCTCGATGGTGGCGGGCAGGTCGGGTTCGTGGAAGGGCGCGCGCTTGGAACAGATCACCTCGCCGAGGTAGACCTCGTCGACCGGCGCCTCGTCGGCGATGCGGGCATAGAAGTCGCGCCGCCTTTCGGCGGACCAGTGATAGGCGATGGGCCCCAGTGTCAGTTTCGTCGTCATCTCTCTCACCGCCATTTCTTCGTCTCGAACGCGCCCTGCGTCTGTTTCTGCCCCTCGGTCAGCGCGACCAGATCGGCGATGTTCGCCTCGCGCCCGGCGCGGATGTCGTCGACCGCCTGCCGGAACGCCTTGACCACGTTGCGGACGTAGCTTTTCGACCGCTGCCGCCCTTCGATCTTGAAGGCGTTGACGCCCGCGTCGATCAGTTCGGGCAGGAGCCGTGACAGGTTCAGGCTGACCGGCTCCTCGAAGGCGTAGTAGCCGCCCGGCTGCGACGGCGCGGTGTAGCGGCCCTTGCAGATCGTGGGGTAGCCGGCCATTTCCTCGGGTCCGAAGCGGTCGATGGTGAAGCCCGCCAGCTTCGACGACATCGAGCCGTCGGAGGCGCGGGTATATTCCACGTCGGAGGCGGGCGAACAGACGCCGTCCATGTTGGTCGATTGCCCGGTCAGGTAGTTGGTCAGGCTGCAGCGCCCCTCCACCATCAGGCCGTGGTTGCCGAAGATGAAGGTCTCGATCTCACAGGGGATCTCGGTGCGGATCTGGCGGATCTCGGGGATCGTCAGGATGCGCGGCAGGACCACGCGCTTCACGCCGAAACTTTCGCAATAGTACCGGATCGCCTCGGGCGAGGAGGCGGCGGCCTGAACCGACAGGTGCAGCCGCGCCTGCGGGTGGGTGCGCGCGATGTAATCGGCCACGCCCATGTCCGCGACGATGAAGGCGTCGACGCCGTATCGCACGCCAAGGTCGGCGGCGTGCCGCCAGAGGTCGACCTTGCCGGCCGGCGGATAGGTGTTCAGCGCCAGCAGCACCTTGGTGCCCTTGCGATGAGCATATATCACCGCCTCGGCAAGCTCGTCAGGGGTGAAGTTCAGGCCCGGGAAATTGCGCGCGTTGGTCGCGTCCTGGAACCCGCAATAGACCGCATCGGCGCCGGCATCGACGGCGGTTCTCAGTGCGGCGGGCGTGCCCGCGGGGCAGATCAGTTCTGCGAGGCTCATCTTGGCTCGTCTCCTTTCGTGTCGGTGGAATAGGATCGGCGCAGCCGCGCCAGGATCGCGCGACCGGGCGGCCCGAACATCTCGGCGGTGTCGGCGATGATGGAGCCGTCCATGTCGTCGAGCGCGTTCCTGAGCCGCACCACCGCCTCGGTGTCGCCGGTCACCTCGAGGTCGCGCGAAAAGAAGGCGGCATCGCCATCCTCCTCGCTGTCGACCAGTTCCAGCAGCAGCATGAATTTCCCCCGGATCACGGCCCCCGCCAGCGGCAGCGCATCGCGCGGCACAGCCCGCAGAACCAGCGCGCCGGGATCGGGCCGCAGGTGCAGGGCAAAGGGAAGCTCCACCGGGTCGATCAGGAAATCGGTGGTCTGGTGCGGGCCGAGGCGGGCAAACAGCGTCGGGTGCGTGTCCGCGATCCGGCGCACGATGCGCGACAGGATCGGCTGGACGACGGCGCAGGCCAGCCGCTCGACGGCGCCCTGACCCGGTAGCCGAAGCTGCGATCTGGTGGGGCTTTGAACGGTCATCTGGCGCCTTTCGTGTCGGCCACGGCAAAGCCCCCCGCGCCCTGCGGGGCCGGGGTGCGGATCGGGGCGATGAGGGATGATCGCCGCAGCCCGGTGCGGGCGCGGCAAGGGATGGTGCGGGGCGGGACCGGGTCGGTTGACCCCGCCCGTGTCCTGCAGGGCAGGGCCGGGAGGGTCTGGTCTTGGACGGCGGCCCTGGTCACAGGCGACACACCACGGTTCGGAATGGTCGTTCCGCCCGATGGCCTACTGCGCTGGAATTCCGGTCACAAACGGCAAATCCCGATCGCGACCTTGCGCCTCACCCACCCGAACAGGGCGGCCTACAGCAACCCGCGCTCCTCCAGAACCTTGCGGGCGGTGCGCAGGCAGTCATGCGCCTGGGGCACCCCGCAATAGATCGCCACGACATGGCAGATCGCCCGGATCTCCTCCACCGTCACGCCGTTGTTCAGCGCGCCCCGGCAATGCAGCTCCCACTCGTGCATCTTGCCCAGCGCGCCCAGCATGGCGAGGTTCATCATGCTGCGGGTCTTGGCGTCGATGGCGTCGTCGCCCCAGCCAAAGCCCCAGCACCAGGCCGTCATCGCCTCCTGGAAGGGCCGGGTGAAGTCATCCGCCCCGTCGAGGCTGGCCTGCACATACTCCGCCCCCAGCGTCGCCTTGCGCCGCTCCAGCCCCTTGTCGAACAGATCCTCGTCGAACGGTCCCATGGTGGTCCTCCTGCGTGTTGCGCCCCGTGTCGGAGCCTAGCCCTTCAGCGTCGCGATCAAGGCCGCGGTCTGCGGCTGGATCGCGCCGGTGTCGCGCACTGCCAGCAACAGCTCGCGCACCGCCCATGGCTCGTCCAGCGGCACCATCGCCAGTCGCGTGGCGTCAAGATAGGGCTCGACCGCGCCGAAGGGCAGAACGGCGATGCCCAGCCTTGCCTGCACCATGCGGCGCACTCCGTCGAAGCTCTGCACCGCGACCTGCCGGCGGATGCGCGCGCCGATCTCCTCGGCGCAGCGGTCGAGCCAGGTCTGGATCGAGCTGCCGGCCTGCAGCGCGACGAAGGGCTCGGTCACCACATCGGCCAGCTTCAGCACCTGCCGCGTGGCCAGCGGGTGATCGCTTGGCATCACCACCACCAGCGTGTCGCGGCGATAGGGCATGACGGTCAGGCCGGCGGCGTCGGTGAGGCCCGAGAAGATCCCCAGATCGGCCCGCCCGGAGCGCACGGCGTCGATCACCTCGACGCTGGTCATCTCGGTCAGGCGAATGTCGAGGTCGGGGTGGGCGGCGACGAACTCGGCCAGATCCTCGGGCAGGAACTGCGAGATAGAGGAGCTGTTGGCCGCCACCCGGATCGCGCCGCGCCGCCCGGTGGCATGGCCCCCCATCTCGGCCTCCATCCTGTCGACCGCGTCGCGCAGCGCCTCTGCATGGCGGAGCAGGTCATGGCCCGCCGGTGTCAGCTCCACCCCGCGGCGGTGCCGGTGCAGGAGCGGCGCGCCCACCAGCGCCTCCAGATCCGAGATCCGCTTGCTGACCGCCGAAGGCACCAGACCGTGAAGCGCCGCCGCATGGGCGATGCTGCCGCTGCCGGCGACGCTGCGGAACAGGGCCAGCGACGTCAGGTCATAGCCCACGCGCCCTCATTCCTCGGTCAGGCGGGCAGCCTTTTCCATGCGGTTGTCGCGAATGGCCAGCCAGACCGACAGCGCCAGAAAACCGGCCGTCAGGATGTAGAGCCCGATGGAGATCGGGCTGGCGAGCAAGATCCACCAGTCCCCATCCGAGATCGACATCGCGCGGCGCAGGTTCCGCTCCATGTCGCCGCCGAGCAAAAGGCCCAGGACCAGCGGCACGAGGCTGACGTCGAGCTTGCGCAGCAGGTAGCCAAGCACCCCGAAGGCGATCATCAGTTCCAGGTCGAAGACCGAGTTCGAGATGCCGTAGACGCCCACGAAGGTGATGGCCGCGACGATGGGCATCAGCGCCCAGGTGGGCGTCACCATCAGCTTGGTGAAGATCCCGATCATCGGCAGGTTCAGGATCAGCAGCGCCACATTGGCCATGTAGAGCGACGCGACGAGGCCCCAGACGAGGTCGGGCTGGCGCTCGAACAGCAGCGGGCCGGGCTGCACGTTGAGCGAGATCAGCATCGCCAGCAGCACCGCCGTGGTGCCCGATCCCGGCACGCCCAGCGACAGCATCGGGATCAGCGCGCCGCCCGATGCGGCGTTGTTGCCGGCCTCGGGCGCGGCCACGCCGCGCGGGTCGCCCTTGCCGAAGGTGTTGTTGCGGTTCGAGGTCTGTTTTTCCACGACATATGCCATGAACGACCCCAGCGAGGCGCCGGCGCCCGGCAGCACGCCCGCGACGAAGCCCACGCCCGAGCCCCGCAGCATGGCGTAGCGCGTCTTCCAGATCACGCCCCATTGCGGCAGCCAGCTTTTCACATGGATGGCCTTGGTGCGGTCCTTGGCCAGCTTTTCCAGCAGCATCAGGATTTCGGAGATCGCAAACAGGCCGACCAGCGCCACGATGGGCTCGATCCCGTCGAACAGGTGGTAGTTTTCGCCGGTGTAGCGCGGCACGCCGGAAATCGGGTCGATGCCGATCGTGGCCAGCATCAGGCCCAGCGTCGCCGACAGCAGCGTCTTGCGCGGGTCCACGCCCGCGACGCCGCCGATGGTGGCGAAGGCGAGGATGTAGAGCGCGAAATAATCCGCCGGGCCGAAATGGATCGCCACGCGCGCCAGCATCGGTGCGAACAGCGACAGGCCGATCACCGCCAGTGTCGCCCCCACGAAGGACGCGACGCCCGACAGCGCCAGCGCGTTCGCGGCGTGCCCCTGCACCGCCATCGGGTAGCCGTCGAGCGTGGTCATCAGCGCCGGTTCGTCGCCGGGGATGTTGAGCAGGATCGAACTGATCCGGCCGCCATACATGGTTCCGAAATAGACCGCCGAGAGCAGGATCAGCGACGAGGTCGGATCGAGGCCGAAGGCGAAGGTCAGCGGGATCAGGACCGCCACCCCGTTGACCGGCCCAAGCCCCGGCAGCGCGCCCACCAGCGTGCCGACGAAGCAGCCCGTCAGCAGCAGCATGATGTTCAGCGGCTGGAGCGCGACCCCAAAGCCACTGCCCAGGAGCGACAGGATTTCCATGATGTATCCCCTTGCGCCGGTCCGGCCTCAGCCGAACAGCAATCCCAGAAAATCGAGAGGCAGGCCCAGCACCTGATCGAACAGCGCCCAGAGCGAAGGTGCCATGATCGCGGCCAGCAGGGTCGCCTTCCACGGCGCCCCGCCGAGGATCATGCCGAGCAGTGCGATCAGCGCGAAGGTCGCCAGCGGAAACCCGAGCGGGCGCAGCACCATCGTGTAGCCCACCAGCACCGCCAGCGCCGCCGCCTGCCGCCAGAGCCGCTGCGGGGCAGGCCAATCGACCTGCCCCGTCGGAAACACCACAAGCGAAGCGGAAAGGATCATCATCGGAACCCCGACGATCACCGGGAACACGGTCGGGCCCAGCACATCCCCGAAGGTGATGTCGTAGCTGCCCGCATGCCAAGTGTAGAGCGTCGCGATCACGAAGACCACGACGCCGAAGATCCTTGTGCTCATTCGATGATGCCGATCTCGCGCGAGATGTCTTCCATCACCTGAGCCTCTTCGCGCACGAAGGTCTCGAACTCCTCACCGCCGCGCCAGATCGGCACGAGGCCGGACTCCGTCGCCGAGGTCTGCCAGTTCTCGGAGTTGTAGAGCGTCTCGAGCCGGTCGACCCAGGCCGCGTAATCCTCGTCCGAGACGTCGCCGCCGGTGTAGAGACCGCGCCAGTTGTAGCCGGTGACGTCGATGCCCTGCGAGATGGCGGTCGGAATGTCCGGGAAGGCCGGAATCGGTTCATCCGACAGCGCCGCGAGAACGCGGATATCGCCCGATTCCACGAAGCCGGCGATCTCGCCCATGTCGGTCGAGACGACGTCGATCTGGCCGCCCATCATCTGCGTCACGGCATCGGTGCCGCCGTCGAACTGGACCCAGCGCAGCGCGCCCAGATCCTCGAGCCCGGCTTCATCGGCCACCATCAGCAGGCGGATGTGATCCCAGCCGCCGGCCCCCGACGAGCCCGCCGTGACGATGGAGGAGGGATCGTTGGCCATGATCTCGTTCAGCTCGGCCAGCGTCTGGATCGGGCTGTCGTCATCGACCGCGATGATGCCGACATCGGCGCCGAGCATGGCGAGGTAGCGCATCGTCTCGAGCGGGGCGGGGTAGCGGCCCTGCGCCATCTGGGTCACGCCGACGGTCGAGGTGGCGACGATCAGCTCGTTGTCGTCGGCGCGTTCCGTCGCGACCATGGCAAAGGCCACCGCACCGACGGCGCCGGGCATGTTGGTGACCTGAACGTTGCCGTCGACGAGGTCGAGCTCGCCCAGGATGCGCCCGATGGTGCGGCAGGTGAAATCCCAGCCGCCACCCGGGTTGGACGGGGCGATGCATTCGGTGGCAGATGCCGGCACGGCGGTCACGGTCACCGCCGCAGCCAGCACGGCACCCAGTTTCACGGATGTCAGTGTGCGAATGGTCATGGGTCTATCCTCCCTTGGAAAACCGGAGGCCACGGGAGACCATCCAGCCTCGTTTTTCAAGTGGGCATGACATGCGATCACGCCTGACATCGCAGTTTTTCACGGCACGCGGACGGGGAGCGATGCCAAGCCGCGATGCAGCGTGACCGGTGCGGCGATACCTCCTGCCCCTGCGCAACCTTGTGGCGTTGCCCATCACGCGGTTCTCCCGGCCCCGCGCCGCCCGAACGCGCTGCAGGTTCGTGCCGCACCTGCAGCGTCCTTGGCACCCCGATGCCAGCGCCGGCAAACGCTGCTCCACCCTTGCCGAGGGGATTTCGCGCGGGGCATCATGCGCGCCGACACCCTTCGCACGGCGTCAGGCACCGCATGCGCGCCCCGGAAAAGGACAAGACATGACCATGACCGCATCCCCCGTCACCGCCCCGGTTCCCGAGGGCGCGCGCATCACCGTCTGCGAGGTGGGTCCGCGCGACGGGTTCCAGATCGAGAAAGCGTTCATCCCGACGGAACGGAAGATCGAGATCATCAACGCGCTCTTCGCCTCGGGTCTCCGCGCGATGCAGGTCACCTCCTTCGTCAGCCCCCGCGCGGTGCCGCAACTGGCCGACGCCGAGGCGGTGCTGGCCGGCATCGACCGGCCCGAGGGCGCCATGCTGACCGCGCTGATCCCCAACCTGCGCGGCGCCGAGCGTGCCGCCGCCTGCGGCGTGGATGCCGTCCACACGGTCGTGTCGGCCTCGGAGACGCACAACCGCAAGAACGTGAACCGCAGCATCGACGCGTCGCTGAAGGATTTCGAGGCGGTCTTCGCTCTGCTTGCGGGCTCCGCCATCGCGGTGGAGGGCGGCATCGCCACCGCCTTCGGCTGCCCGTTCGAAGGCGTGGTGCCGCCCGAACAGGTCGCCCGCATCGCCAAACGCTACCAGGATCTCGGGGCCACTTCCGTCGGGCTGGGCGACACCACCGGCATGGCCACACCGGCCACGGTGCGCGCCGCCGTGCAGGCGATCAGGGCCGAGGCGCCGGGCCTCGGCATCGGGCTGCATTTCCACAACACCCGCGGCGTCGGCCTTGCCTGCGTGATGACCGGGCTGGCCGAGGGCGTGACCCATTACGACGCCTCCGTCGGCGGGCTTGGCGGCTGCCCCTTCGCCGCGGGCGCGACCGGCAACATCTGCACCGAGGATCTGGTCTACCTGCTGGGCGAAAGCGGCTACGACACCGGCGTCGATCTTGATCGGCTGATCGAGGCCGCGAAGCTGACGCAAGCCATCCTGGGTCGCGAACTGCCGGGGCAGGTGATCAAGTCGGGGCCGCGCCTGCGCCGTTTCGATCCGGGCCTGACCGCGACGGCGGCGGGATGAGCGGCCTTCCCCTTTCGGGCGTCAGGGTCATCGACCTGACCCGCATCCTGTCGGGCCCGTTCTGTTCCATGATCCTGGGCGATCTCGGCGCCGACGTGATCAAGATCGAGTCGCGCGCCGGCGACCATGTCCGCGGGCAGGGCGAGAAGGTCGACGGCTTCTCGTGGTATTTCGCCAGTTTCAACCGCAACAAGCGGTCCGTGGTGCTGGACTTGCGCTTGCCCGAGGGGATGGCGGTTCTGGAACGCCTGCTGCAAGACGCCGACATCCTGACCGAGAATTTCCGCCCCGGCGTTCTGGCCGAGATGGGTCTGACGCCTGACCGGCTGGCCGCAATCAATCCGGGCCTGATCGTGGCCAGCGTGAACGGCTACGGCTCCACCGGCCCCTATGCCGACCGCCCGGCCTTCGATTTCATCGCGCAGGCGATGTCGGGCTACATGATCACCAACGGCACGCCCGACACCGGGCCGCTGCGCACCGGGCCGCCGCTGACCGACCTGATCGCGGGCCTGTATGCGGCGCTTGGTGCCGTCGCCGCACTGTGCGGCCGCGAGCGGGGCGGCCCGGCGCAGCGCGTCGAGGCCTCGATGATGATGTCGATGATGTCGATGATGGCCTATCTCTCGGCCAACGCGCTCGTCACCGGGCGCGATCCGGTGCCCGCGGGCAACGACCACCCCATCGCCTCGCCCTACGGGCTCTTTCGCGCGCAGGACGGCGACATCGCCGTCGCGCCTTCGACCCTGCCGATCGTGAAACGGTTCCTGGCCGAGATCGGCCTGGCCGATCTGCTGTCGGACCCGCGCTTTGCCGACAATGCGGCGCGCGTCGCCAACCGCGGCGCGCTGAACGCGCTGATCGACGGGGCGCTGGCGCGGGACACGCAGGACAACTGGATCACCCGCCTCAACCGCGCCGGCGTGCCCTGTGGCCGGGTGCAGAGCCTGACCGAGGCGCTGGCCGATCCGCAGGTGGCGCATCAGGAGATGGTGATGGAGGTTCCGCACCCCGGCCATGGCACGGTGAAGATGACGGGGTTCCCGATCAAGTTCTCCGAAACGCCCCTGCGGGTCCGCCACCCGGCGCCCGATCTGGGCGCCCAGACCGACGCCGTGATGGCCGAGGCCGGCTACGACGCGGCCCGGATCGCAGCCCTGCGAGGGGCAGGCGTGATCGGCTGAGAGGGGCGGGCGCAGCGGCCCGGCCCTGCCAGCATGCACTGGCGCCGCCACGAGGCCGAAGCGCGAAAACACCGCGCCGACGGCCCTTGGAAAGACGAGTCCACTGGCGCGATCATGGAAACGTCGATTTCCAGCCGACGCCCGAGTCAATTCAAGGAATGCCTATTTATTTCAATACCTTGCAACCGCCCAGCGCGGGAATTTCTCGAAATCACGTTGACAGCTTGCTTGAGCTTACCTAGGGTCACCCCAGAAGCCGCGTGTAGATTTTACCCCCTGGCGGGGGCACACGCGTCGGACTGACCGATTGTGTAGTCGGATCCTTTCGATCCCAGAATTCTGCGCACCATTCAGCGCAACACCACGCCCCGTACCGGCAGTCTGCCGGCACGGTCGTCTGGCATATTGTCCGCTCGCGGCGGTCGCATCCCGGATGATCCGGGGCTCACGGGCATCGGCGTTCGCACGGTGCCCGACGGTCGGCTTTTGCGCTTCTCCAATCTGGACACGCGCAAGGGGAAATCGGCCGGGGCAGCCTTTGGCAGATCGGGCGCTCGCCATGCCCGACCGGCCGATGCCGGGCGCTGCATGCCCACGGGGAGGAAGGGAGGACGGATGTCTGCGGCCATCGACTTCGACAAGGACAGCCTCGATCCGCGGGTGCGGGATGCCGGCCTTCTGCTCAATCTCCTGACGTTGAGCGGCGACACGCTGTCGCTGAACACCGGCTGGTTCGCCGATCCGTTCGGCGCCGCCAACCTCGGCGGGGTCGGCGCCCGCGGCAAGACCCTGGTGGACCTTGCGGTTGATTTCATCGGCAAGGCCTCCGACACGCCGCCCGACGCAGACGCCTGGCATCCGATCGTGCTCGACGACAAGGCCACGGGCCTGAACCTCGTCGTGGGAACCGCTGCCGGAGGGGCGATCACGGTCTCGCTTGGCATGGTCTACACCCGCGCCCTGTCCAAAAGCCCCAAGCTCGACGGCACCGCCTGCATCGTCCTGCCGATGCTGACGTTCGACGGGGCATCCTGGGCCTTCGTCCTCGGCACGTCGGCCGCGCCGGCCCGCATCGTCGGCAAGATCGCGACGGACGGGCATTTCACCGCCGGCAGCACCCAGTATTCCACCCTGCAGGTGACGGGCAGCTTCGTGCTCGACGGCGCGCCCCCGGGGTTCGAGGTGGCGTTCCTCGACAAATCCGGCAAGCCGGTCGATGCCTTCGATACGCTCTCCGCCCTGCTCAAGGGCGATGCCGTCGACTGGATCGACGCGGTCCTCGGCCTGTCGCCGGTCGAGGGGTTTCTCGACACGAAGATCGGCAGTTCCACGTCGGAAACCATCGCCTCCGTGCTCGTCGCGCTGAACCTGCTCGGGGCGGGGAAACCCTACAAGCTCGCCGACCTCTCGGCCTTCCTAAACCAAGATCCTCTCGACGTCGCCAAGGCGCTGTTGAAGGAAGCGCTGGATATACTCGCCACACAGACGAAACCCCTGATCCCGGTGGGCAAGGATGGCGGCTTCTGGGTCGTGCGCCGGACCGAGGGCCCGAAACAGCGCTACGGCATCCGTGCCACCCTGCCCGACGTGGGCAAATCGGTGGGCGCGGGCGCCGGCGGCGACGGAACGACGGCCATCACGGCGGCGGACGCGCCCGGCGCGGGAAACAAGCCACAGGCGCTGCTGCAGATCGGCAAGTGGTTCGACGGCGAGGCGACCACCGCGGCCTCGTGGCTCAAGCGGGTCGATCCCAGCCTCGACGACGCGGTCGAACCGGGCGCCTACGCCTACCTGCTGGATGTCGACGGCAGCACGCTTGCCTTCAACCCGAGGCTGGAACTCGTCAGCGTCGGCTTCGACTACGCGGGCGGCAACGACACGCCCCTGATCAGCGTCAAGGGCGCCACGCTCGTCGGGTTCGAGCCGCGGCTCTTCCTCGCCATGGACCTCGGCACCGGCGGCGGCACCGATGTCTCCTGGGCCGCGGGTCTCAAGCTGCACCAGATCGCCCTGCCGCTCGCGGGCGACCTCGACAAGACCACCGGCGACAACGCCGTCGCCTCCAACCTGCTGGCCTCCGGCGGCGGCGAGGACGGCGGCGGCGACACCGCGGTCAACCCGGCCTTTTCGGTCTCCGCCTCGGGCAAGGGCAGCACGATCAACGTGCAGCTCTACGGCCCCGACGACGCGGCGACCGACCGCGTCTGGTTCCCGATCAACCGGGCCTTCGGGCCGCTGAACTGCCGCCAGATCGGCGTCGAATGGGTCGACGTCGACCGCCGCCTGTCGACGCTGTTCGACGGCAGCGTGTCGCTGGGCCCGCTCGACGTCGGGCTGATCGAGCTGTCTGTCGGCATGAAAGTCACCGAGCCGACGAACCTGTCCGCCTACAAGCTGGGCCTCAACGGCCTGTCCATCGCCTATGTCACCCCGGGGGTCGAGATCACCGGCGGCCTGCTGCGCGACACCGATGCCGACCCGGTCGCTTACAGTGGCATCGCGCGCGTCAAGGCCGGTGCCTTCGGCCTCGGCGCACTGGGATCGTACACCACGATCGACGTGCCGGGCGCCGCGCCCACGGACCCCAAGACCTCCGAGACCTCGCTCTTCGTCTTTGCCTTCGTCGATTACCCGCTCGGCGGGCCGGGGTTCTTCTTCATCACCGGGCTTGCGGGCGGCTTTGGCTACAACCGCGCGCTCAAGATGCCGCCGCAGGACAAGGTGGGCACCATGCCCTTCGTCGCGGCGATGTCCGACCCCGGCGCCATCGGCGGCGCCGATGCCACCCCCTCGGCCGCGCTGGCGAAACTGGCGTCGCCGGTCAACTGGGTGCCGCCCACCCGCGGCCAGAACTTCGTCGCGGGCGGGGTCAAGTTCACCACCTACGAGCTGGTGAATTCCGTCGCCCTGCTGGCGGTGCAGTTCGGCACACGGCTTGAGATCGACCTGCTGGGCGTCTCGACGATCAAGCTGCCGCAGGCCGGCCCGACCTTCGCCTATGCCGACCTCAACCTGCTGGTGGTCATCGCCCCGGAGGAGGGGGTGTTCAAGGCCTCGCTGATCCTCGGCCCCTCGTCCTTCGTGATCGACAGGAAATGCAAGCTCACGGGCGGTTTCGCCTTCTACGCCTGGTTCGGCGACAACGCGCATGCCGGCGATTTCGTCGTCACGCTGGGCGGCTATCATCCGGCCTTCAAACCGCCGGATCACTACCCCACCGTGCCCCGCCTCGGGTTCAACTGGCCCGTCAGCACGGAGGTGACAATCTCCGGCGGCGCCTATTTCGCCCTGACACCGTCCTGCGCGATGGGGGGCGGGTCGCTCAACGTCGCCTATACCTCGGGTGGGCTCAAGGCGTGGTTCACCGCCCATGCCGACCTGATCATCTACTGGAAACCGTTCTACTTCGACGCCACCATCGGCGTGTCGCTGGGCGCCTCCTACACCTTCAAGGTGTTCGGCGCCAAGGTCACGGCCTCGGTGTCGCTGGGGGCGAACCTCGAGCTCTGGGGGCCGCCCACCGGTGGCAAGGTCCATGTCAGCTGGTTCGTGATTTCCTTCACGATCCACTTCGGAGAACCCAAGCTGCACCGCGTGCCCACCATCGACTGGGCCGAGTTCGCCAAGACCCTGCCCACGTCCAAGGACTCTGCGGCCCGGCGGGCACTCGCTGCAGCCGCCGCCGTCGATCCCACCGTCGTGTCCATCAGCATCGCCGAGGGGCTCAGGACCCAGATGACCGAGAACGCCGCCAACGTCTGGTTCGTGCGCCCCGACGAGTTCACCTGGTTCACCAAATCCACCATCCCCGCCACGTCGGCCGACATCGGCGGCACCGCGATGACGGCCAACCGGGCCGGCACCGCCGCCTTCACCGACCTCGGCGTGCGGCCCATGGGCATCGCCACGATCACCGACGGCACCCACAGCGTGACGATCACCAGCGGCCCCGGCGGCATCGACGCCTTCGACCACGACCTTGATCTCGCCGCCCAGCCCGAGGCGCTGTGGGGCAAGCCCGCCACGCTGTCGAGCCTGACGCCTTCGGCCACGACGCTGGCGGGCTGCATCACCGGCGTGAAGCGGTTTCACCCCAAGCCGCATGCCAATCTCGTCGGCCCGCCGGTGATCGACGCGGCCGCCGCCTTCACCTTCGTCGACCTCGTGCCTGATGGCGTCGACTGGCTGCCGCTGGACCCCAAGGCGCGCCCTGCAACTTCGGGTGGGCCCAAGCCCTCGCCCACCACGCTCGACAGCATCCGCGCCACGCTGGTGGCCGAGGCAGGCGCACGCAGCGCGGTGTTCGACGCGCTTTCCACCCTCGGCGTCGATGCGGGTTCGGACGGCGACCTGACCCATCTCGCCGCAAACCCCACCGTGGCCTTCATCGCCGCCCCGATGATCGGATGCGTCGCATGAAGATCGCAACGACCCAGCCCTCCCTGATCGGGCAGATCCAGTTCTTCGACAACTACATTCCCGTCCTGCACGACGGCGACTACACGATCGAGGTGACGCAGCGGCTCAAGGGCGACGGCACCGCCAGCGGCGGCTTCGCGGTCGACAAGACCTTCACCGCGACGCAAGAGTTCACCGTCACCGGGCCGCGCTTCACGCTCGACCCTGCCGATATTCACCGCGAGTTTCCGCCGCCGGGCCATCGCGGGCAGTTCGTCGGGGTGTTGCCCCATGTCACCCTGACCAAGCGCGCCCTGCCCTGGGAACGCCGGGCCTTTGCCAATGCGGATGTGCCCTGGCTCGCGCTGCTGGTCCTGTCCGAGGACGAGATCCTCGACCCGGTCATCGGCACCGCTGTCGACGCGCCCGACGCGCCGAACCCGCAGCGCGCCTCGACCATTCTGCTAGAAGAACTTACCGATCCGCCGGCCTCGCCCGTCGTCGTCGTGCCCGATGTCACCTTCGACCCCTACGAGAAGGCGGCGACCAGCCTGTGTTCGGTCATCGACATCGCGCCCGCCACTTTCCGCGCCGTCGTGCCCAGCCAGGCGGAGCTGATCTACCTCGCCCATGGCCGCAAGGTGAACATCGAGGAGAAATCGACCTCCGTCACGGTCGAGGCTGCGGGCACACGGATCGAGGATGCGACGCAGTGGTTCTCGGTCCTCGTCGCGGGCCGCTTTCCCGAGGCGCCGAAACCCTCCGCCGGCACGGTCACCGCCACCAGATCCATCGCCCACCTCGTCTCGCTCGAGGGGTTGGCCACCTATGTGCCCGAGACGCCCGGCGGCACCGCAACCGATTTCCCACCCAGCGCCACCCGCGTGCGGCTCGTATCGCTGGCCAGCTGGACCTTCGACAGCCTGCCGGTCGGCAGCCAGAGCTTCGAGGCGCTGATGGACGGGCTGGTGCCCGACGATCAGTCCAAGCGCGACGAGCTGTTCCTGCGCCTGCCCGTGCCCGACCTGCCGGGCAGCCCGACGCCGGAACAGACCTACGCGCGCGACGCGCTGGCCGCCGGCTACACGCCGCGCACCTATGCCACGCGGCAGGGCGAGCGGACCTTCGCCTGGTATCGCGGGCCCTTCGTGCCGACCCTACCGGAACGCTTCGCCGCCGACCGCCGCCGCTTCTCCGTCTCGGGCGAGGCGGTGGTCTACGACGCCGGCAAGGGCCTGTTCGACATGTCCTATGCCTCCGCCTTCGAGATCGGGCGCCTCGCCGCGCTCCATTCCGGCGTCCATGTCGCCACGCTCCGCTCCTGGCGCGACAAGGGGCGGCGCCTGCTCGACCTGCTGCAACATCGCCTCGGCAGCACCGCCCTGCAAAGCCTCTTCGCCACCGAGGCGGGCGAATTGACGGCCGAGGATGCGTTGCAGCACGCGCTCCTCACCGACGGGTTCATCGACTACCTCGCCACGGAGTTCGTCGACACCGTCGTGCCCGCGCTGAACCGCGACCATGGTGCCACGCCGCAGGGCGTGGGCGACATTCGCCCGGCCAACGAGCTTTCGGCCAACGCCGCGCAATCGCTGGCCCAGGCGCTCACCGACCCGGACCTTGCGGGGTTCCTGCAGCGCCTCGATCATGCCGAACTTGACCCGATCCTGACCTTCCTCGCCAACCTTTCCCTGCTGCGCGGCGTGCCCTTCGACTATCTCGTCCCCGATGCGCGGATGCTGCCCAGCGAGTCGGTCCGGTTCTTCTATATCGACCGCAACTGGCTGGACGCGCTGACCGATGGCGCTCTCGGCATCGGGCTGCAGACCGGGATCGAACGGGGGTTTCAGACCGCGATGTCGCGCGTCGTTGCCGACGGCACCTTGCGCCTCACCCACGCGGTGCGCGACAGACTGCTGGGGATCGACACGCCCTCGCCCGATGACGACGGAACCCTGCCGCTTGCGGGGATGCTGATCCGCTCCGCCGTGGTGTCGGGCTGGCCGGGGCTGGAGGTGCAGGCCGAGGATGCGGCGGGCAAGCCCATCGGGCTGTTGCGGCTCGACCATGTCGGACCGCAGACGCTGATCTGCCTGTTTGCCGGCATCCCCGCCAAGGTCTCCGTCACCGAACCGCAGGAAGGGCTGCATTTCGGCGTCGAAAGCGACAACAAGGTCTACCTGCGCCATCTCGACGGGCCCGATGTGGGCCATCTGCTCGACCCGCCGCAGTGGATCACGGCCCAGGTCAACGCCGATCGCCGGCTCGACGTGACCAAGGCCGCCGCCGACCTCAAGGCGCAGCTCAAGCCGGGCGACCCCTTCGGCCCCGCGGACTTCGCGGTGCAGATGGTCGATGTGCCGCAACGCTTCACCTACGCCATGCCGCCCGCCGGAGGGAACCCATGACCGCGCCCGACCTGAGCACCACGACCCTGATCGTGCCGATGCAGATCGACGCGCTGGTGATCAACGAGCCGATCCACGATGGCGGCAAGACCTGGAACCGCTGGGAGATGGATTACAACCAGCTCAACCGCTTCCTCAACCCGATGCCGATGCCCTTCACCTCGGACACCCTCACCGTGCCCGACATCGGCATCCATGTGCACTGGGCCCTGCCCGACGGGCTGACCCACGGCACGCCCGACCCGGATGACCCGGGCGGCTTCGTCTATCCCTACCTGCCCAACCGCTGGCTGGTGGTGCGGATGATGACCGACCCCACCGCGCCCGCCACGCCGCCCGTCATCTCGGCCTGGGTGATCGCGGCCGACGCCATCGGCCAGCCCGACGGGGCGCGCTACCTCAACCCCGCGCACGACCCCGCCGGCACCGACCCGGTGCGGCAGATCACGCTCGGCACGTCGATGACGCTGGCGGCGTGGCAGGCGCAGGCGGGCACCGGCACCCCGCCGCCGCCCTTCCTGACCGCGCTGGCGCCGGGCAACATCTCCTTCGCGGGCTTCGCGCCCGGCAACCGCAACGTGCTCAGCTTTCTCGACCCGCTCGACGGGATCGACAGCGGCACGATCTCCTACCAGGTCTTCGGCTGGTACACCGACCCCGCCGCCGACCCGCTGACCGGGCGCACCCTCAAGGACGGATGGACCACCGGCACCGACGCGGGCGGCGCGCCCATCCTGATCGCCACCGCGCTCGACTGGTCCGTCCCCGCGCTCGACGGTGTGGCCCCGCCCTCCGTCACCGCCGTCTCGGGCCTCGTTCACGGCGTCACCTGGGACCGGCAGACCGGCAGCTTCGACCCGGCCACCTACCCGACCGACGTCAGCAGCCGGGTGCGCATCGCCGTGGGGGCCACGGCCGAGGATGCGCTGGCCGCGCTGATCCGCGAACAGGCGATGGCCGCAGGCGTGCCGGCCGATACCGCCACGCTCGAGGCGGATCTGCTGGAGGCGTTCCAGGCCGACATGCTGCGCGAGGCAGAGACGCCGGGCGGGCAGGAAACCGTGCTGCGCAAACTGCACGACGCCGCCTTTTCCCGCAGCGCCGGCGGCTACCGCTGGTCCATCGTGCCTGTGGAACAGGCCGACCCCGGCGACCCCAGCCCAGCGCCCCGGCCCACCCCGGCGCAGGAGGCGTGGCTGGCCAAGCTCAACGCGAACCAGGCCGTGCTCGACCGGCAATCCCGCGTGCTTGACACGATGCAGCAGGAACTGGCGAACCTGTGGTGGAAGGCCGGGCGCATTCCCTTCGCCCCCGAACCCTCGGGCGAGCCGCAGCGCAGCGGCTTCGACACCGCCAAGCAATACCTGCCCGCGCAGATCGACCCGTCCGTACCGGGCAGCTGGGCCGCCCGAACGGCCGCGCAGGCCGCAGCCGTGGATGCTGCCCGCGCCACGGTGCCGATCCCCGCCGGCCCCGACAGCGCGGCCTCCATTGCGCAATTCAGCGCGGTCCACCTCGACCCGTCGGTGTTCCAGCTCAAGCCCGAACCGGCGCCCCGTTTCCACGCGCCCGCCGATCCCGTCATGCTGATCTCGGGGCTGGGGCGCAGCGAACGCTTCGGCCATGACGGGCAGTTGCCCTGCCGCCGGCCCTGCGACCTCGTCACCGGGCTGACGGTTGCGGGGACCACGCTCACCACAGCCTCCATGCCCGCGGGCGCCGTACCGCAGCTTGACGCCACCGGCCTGCCCGAGTTGGCCAACACGTTGGTCGTGGAAACCTACTGGCTCAACCCGGCGGACGCCGCGACCATCGCCGACAAGGGCCTGAACAGCACCGACGCCGGCGTGATCGCCGCCATCGCCGCCGATCTGCAGGCGGTGCCGCCGCAGAACATCGTCGGCACGCCCCCCGCACCGCGCGGCAACACCGCCTGGTCGCAGCCCTGGCTGCCGCTCTACCTCGAATGGTCGACCGACTTCTTCTATAGTTTCCAGACCGAAGGCAGCGGCAGTTTCGTCCCCGACGCCAACGGCGACTACCAGTTCGACCGCACACACTGGGCCTTCGACGGCAGCGACTACGACTGGACCGGCGGGCCGCTCGACACCCGGCACGCGGTCCGGCTGACCGGGCGCACGGTGCTGACGCCGCACGGCTCCTTCACCTTCCTCAACCGGCTCAAGGACTACCTCGCCCGCAACCCCGACGCCGACCTGCAGAACGTCGAACAGATCCTCGAGAAGCTCGCGGATTTCGACATCCTGTCCCAGACCCTGACCGGCCTGACCGCGCAGCTGGCGATGATCGACACCGATCCCAACCTGTCGCCACCCGACGATCTTGCCGACCTCATCGGCCCCGGCGCGGATCGCGGCGTGCCCTTCCTCGGCCTCGTGCAGGACGAGGATCGCCGGTTCGGCGGCGGCACCCCGTTCTTCTTTCCGATCCGCGCAGGCTTCCTGCAGATGGCCGACCTGCGGATCACCGACAGCTACGGTCGCACCGCGCGCCTGAACGCGGCCAACGGCAATTTCGGCGGCGACATCAAGAGCTTTCAGCCGATCCAGGGTCGCGGCATGGCGCCCGACCCGGCGCAGGTGGGCCCTGCCGCGGCCAAGGTGCTGCTGCGCCTCGACCCGCGGTTCGCACAGCCCGCGCGGCTTGATTTCACCTGGATCTCGGCCGAGGACGACGCCGATCCGGTGGCCATCACCGGCGGCGCGACGCCTGTCTGCGGCTGGCTGCTGGCCAATCACCTCGACCGGTCGCTGGCCGTCTACGACGCCGATGGCGCCTGCCTGGGCGAGGTGCTGACCGTCTTAATCGCGCCGGGGCAGGATCGCATCATCTGGGTGCCCGCGCCCGGCGATCCCGCGACCTCGCCCGTGGTCGCCCCGCAGGCCACGCCACGCATCGCCAACGCCCATCTGGCCGCCATCGTCACCCGGCTTCTGGCGCAGGCCGACGGGCCGGCGGCGCTTGCCACCTTCCTGCGCGCCATCGACGAGACGCTGTGGACGGTCTCGCCCGCCGCCGCCCGCGCCGACCGCGACCTCGACACGCTCATGGGCCGCCCCGTGGCCGTCACCCGCGTGAATATCGCGATGACGCTGCGCGGCGAGGCCTGGACCGATCAGGCCTTCTACAAGACCTTCAAGGGCGACACCGACACGCTTCTGCGCGATCCCGGCAGCCTGGAGGCTTTCACCTGGCCGGTGCGCTTCGGCTCGCAGGCCATGCGCCACGACGGAACGATCGGCTATTTCGCGGGCGACGACTACAGCCGTTTCAACGCCGTGCACCTGCCCGACAACGCCACCACCTCGCCCTATGTGCGCAAGATCGGCACCGGCAACTACGTCGATCTTCCGCTTCGCCCCGAACCGCAACTGGCAAGCCCCCCACCCTTCGATGCGACCGGCAGCCAGTACCTGACCCTTCTGCTCGACCCCAACGGCAGCGTGAACATGGCCACCGGCCTTCTGCCCTCGGTCGAGGTGACGCTGTCCGACCGCCACATCGACCGCGCCGCCGACACCATGGCGACGACCGTCCGTGTCGGCCCGCTCGTGCTCGATGCCGACGCGGTGCGCATCCCGGCGCCGTCGGTCACCAGCGGCGACTGGACCTGGCTGTACGCCACCGGAACCGCCACCGGCGACTGGCGCACCGATCCGATCGCGCCCGCCGACACCGCCCCGCATTTCGACGCCGCCCCGCCGATCCTGCGCGAGGGGTGGCTGCGCTTCGTGCCCGACACGACCTGACCGGACCGGCCGCCCGACCGAACACGACCGCAAGAGGGACAGACCATGGCACAACCGATCCTGACCTACGACATCCTTACCACACCGACGCCGGTCCAGGTCGGGCAGGGAGTGACGATCTCGCTGGTCGTGTCGAATGCGACATCCGCCTTCGTGCCGCTGTCCGAGATCCGGTTCCAGCTTCCGGCGCAGGGCGACAACGCCACCGACCTGAGCGGCAACCAGTCGCAGGTGCCGACCAGCAGCGACCAGGACGGCTGGACCATCACGCAATCTGGCGCCACCTTCTCGATCACGCCCAACTCCACCGCCTCGGGCACCCTCACGCCGGAACGGATCGGCGGGCAGGGGCTGGTGTTCAACTTCGGCCCGATCCCGGTCAACACCGTTCCGGGCACCGCCACCCTGACGCTGCGCGAGGATACCGGCGCCGGCCCCTCGGACCCGCAGAGCTTCGATGTGTCGAAGTGGCCGGTCACCTTCGACCTGTCAGGCTTTCGCGCTGCGCACTCCAGCGTCACGCCCGGCGCGACGGTGCAGCTGGCCTGGACGCTCAAGGGCGCGGCCAGCCTGACCCTGGCCTACAACGGCCTCAGCATCTCCAATCCGCCCAATCCCTTCACCTCGCAGGGGCTGGCCAGCAGCACCACCTTCACCCTGACGGCGCAGGCCTCGGTCAACGGCGCCCCGGTGACGGTCGCTCTGCAAACCACCGTCGAGGTCGAGACGCCGCGCATCCTCAGCCTCTATGCCCGGTACGGGATCGTCTACCGCGGCCAGGGCGAAACGCTGCACTGGACCACACAACAGGCCGACAGCTGCGTCCTGAAGGCCAACGGCGTGGTGATCGACGCCCAGGCGCCGGTGTCGACCGGGCCTGCCGGCTACCCGATCGACGCGCGGGTGATGCAATCCACCACCACGTTCGAGCTTGATGCCTTGCAGGGACAGCAGACGGCGCTGCAGCAATACGCGTCCTTTGCAAAGACGCTGCTGTTGCGCAGCCCGATGCGAAGCCGCGCCGGCTGGGCGCAGGTCGCGGTCGATCAGACCGGCCAGATGGCCTATGCCTGCAACACCGCGACCAACGCGCTCGACGTCATCCGCCTCTCCGACGGGGTGGTGACCGGGTCCGCCAAGGTCGGCCTCGGGCCACGGGGGGTCTCGCTCGGCACCGATGGCGCCACGGCCTATGTCTCCAACGCCTTCGACGGCACGGTCAGCATCGTCGATCTGGCCAGGCTCGTGGTGACCGGCACCCTGCCCGTGCCCGCGCCGGCGGGCCTGGCCGTTCTTGGCACCACGATCTTCGTCGCCTCGACCGAAGCGGCCGGCGGCAAGGTGCGCAGCTTCAATCTTGAATCCGGCGCGGCCAGCGGCGTGATCGACGTGGGTGGCCGGCCGTTCGACGTCGCCGTGACACCCGACGGCACGACGCTTCATGTCGCCAACAATGCCGGGACCGCGGTCGATGTCTTCGACATCGCGAGCGGCGGCAAGGCCGGGTCCGTCGATATCGGCGTCGCCCCCACGACGGTCGCAGGCTCGGGCAACGGCGCCAGCATCTACGCCGGGTCGCGCACCGGCACCGACCTCGTGGTGATCGACGCCCATGCCGTCAAACCCGTCATCACCGCCAAGGTGGCCGCCTACACCGCACCCGTCGCCATCGGCGTCTCGGGCAGCGGCCAGTATGTCGCCGTATCGGGCCCGACGGCCCTCACCCTGTTCGAGTTGAGCCTGCCGGCCGCGCAGCTGCGCGCCATGGCGGCGGCCGAAACCCAAGCGGCGACGGAAACATGAGGTGTCGCCGCCGCACCGCAGGCCGACCCTGCAGGACGCCGGCAGCCGGACGGCCCGGCACAGACCCAACCCAGAGCGAAAGGAAACCATGATGTCCCAATCAACGATCCCGGTGCTGTTCCAGGCCATGTTCAAATCGACGGCCGGGTGGAACTCATCCGACGGCTATGCGTCGATCGAGCTGAATCGCTCGAGCGGCAATTCCCCGCCGGCCTCGGGCAGCGGCAATCCCTGCCATTTCGTGGCGGTCTTTCCCCGCGACGACCCCGGCAAGGGGGCGGTCTACCAGCAGGTCTGCAACAGCAGCACCGACGTGCCGGCCGGCCTTGACCAGTATCTCGACGACCAGCACATCCTGTTCTGGGCGTCGGCCGCCTTTGTCACGCAGATGCCGCAGGGCAACCTCTACACCATGCTCGACGCCAATGGCGGCGGCAGCAAGCTTCGCCAGATGGAGATGCTGGCAACGGCCTTTGCCTGCGGCGTGAACAGCGGGATGGTCTATCTGATGGCGTCGGTGCCGGGCACGGGCATGAACGGGATCGAACTGCTCAAGATCAGGGAAAGCTCGACCGGCGGGCCGGCCAGCGGCGGCACCCAGGTCTACAGTGCGCAGGTTCTCCATTTCATGCTGCTGCTCGAACTCATCCCGTCCAGCACCGGCCTTTACACCCCGGTGGAACTGCATTGACCCAGCCCCCGGGCGGTGCGCGGCACCGCCCGGCCCGCTGCGCCGACGACGGCCCGACGGAGCCCAGGGAAAGGACCCGATGATGAGCGAAGACAGCGCTTCGGCACTCATGGCACCGGCCGTCTGCCTCGTGCAAGGCGGCCCCTGACCGATGCCTGCCGCCGCCCGCCCCCGCCTGATGGCACTTGGCTACAACATTCGCGGTACCGGCCTGACCCGCGTCATGCGAACGGTCACGCGGCATCTGGCCGACCGCTACGACATCGACTTTCTCGGGATCGGCGATCACACGACCGTCCGCACCGTCGACGGCGTGCGGCTGCACCCCACGAATACCGGCGGCGGCGGCGATGTCTTCGGTGCCTTCCAGGCGCTTGCCTTGGCCAGGGACGATCCGCCCGATGTGCTCTTCATCCTGCATGACATCTGGATGTTCGACTACTACATGCGCCTGTTCGCGCCCCTGCGCCCGCGCACGCGGCTGGTCGCCTATGTGCCCCTCGACGGCAACATCCCCGACCCCGACCTGGCGCGCCCGCTTGCGATGCTCGATCTGGTGATCGTCTACACCGACTGGGCGGCCGATCAGGTCAACGCGGCCTTCGCGGCCCTGACCGCACGCGGCACGCTTGATCGCACACCGCCGGTGCTGGTGATCCCGCACGGGGTCGATGCCGAGGTCTTCGCCCCCGCGCCCGAACTTGTCGCCGCCGGGTTCGACGATGCGGGCCGCAGCGGCGCCAAGCGCGACGTGTTCGGTGCGGTCGATTGGCTGGAGGACAGCCTCATCGTCCTGAACGCGGCGCGGCCCGGCATCCGCAAGCGGGTGGATCTGACCATCGAAGGCTTCGCCCGCTTCGTGCGCAGCAAGCCGGCGTCGGTCAAGCTCTGCCTGCATCACGCCATCGCCGAGGCCGAAACCGGGCCGTTGTCGGACCTGATCGACCGCTTCGGCATCCGCGAGCATGTCATCTGCAACCCGCTCAGCCCGCAGGGCGGGCCGCTGAGCGAGGGCGATCTCGCGCGGCTCTACCGGGCGTGCGACGTCGGCATCAACACCGCCATGGGCGAAGGCTGGGGCCTTGTCAGCTTCGAGCACGCCAGCACGGGCGCAGCGCAGATCGTACCCGACCACACCGCCTGCGCCGCCCTGTGGGACGGCACAACCGCGCAGATGATGGGCCCGTCGGAGTGGGTGATCCCCGGCTTCTCGCCCCTTGAAATGGGGGTGCTGACGCCGGAAACCGTGGCCGAGGCGCTGGCCCGTCTGCACGCCGATCCGGTGCGCCGGGCACGGTTGGCGGCTGCAGGCCACCGGTTCGCGCACCGGCCGGAGTATGCCTGGCCGGCCATCGCCACCCGGTTCGACCGCGCCTTTCGCGGGCTTCTGCCCGACGGGGCCGACAACAGCGGCAACCTGCTGGCCAGGGTCTGAGCGGCCGGGGCCGTGCACGCAAACGGCGGCGCCTGTTTCCAGACGCCGCCGGAGCGATCGGCTGGCCCTGCTCAGGCGGCGCGCGCACCCGCCATCCGCGCCCGGATCGCGGGCGGGAGCTGCCGGGCCGCGGTGATCCGCGCCTCGCGCATTTCGGCAATCGGGCGATCCGCGCCGTAGAGCGCGACATACTCGGCGTAATTGTCGAAGGCCTGCCGCCCGACATAGTCGATGTAGGTCTCGGCCGGCGCGCCATCGGCCAGGATGACCTGATGGTCTTCGGTCTCGACGTGGTAGACGGTGTAGCCCTCGCCATATTCCGCAGGCGACACCGATACCACCGTGCTGCCGTTGACCAGCGCCCCGGCATTGACCAGCACGCCGTCGATCAGCAGCGCATGATCCGCCGTCAGCGTCAGGTCGCGCAGCGGCAGCCCCTCGCCCAGGGCGCCCGCGAGGATGCGCACCGGCATCAGCCGCCCGGCCGGGCCGAACCGGCTCGACACCTGCTGCCGGCCGACCCAGCGCACCGTGACCGTGCCGCCCGCCGCCGTCAGGATCTCGTCCCCGGTTTTCAACGCCTCGACCGCCGTCTCGCCCTGCGGCGTGGCGATCAGGGTGCCGGAGAGGAAGCAGGGGGCATCGAAAAATGTTGCGCCTTCATCGACTTGAAGTGTCGAAGGCACTGCCAACGGCGCTTCAGTCAGATAGACCTCCGACTCATCCGTTGCCTCAAAGTAGAAGACAGGCCACTCTTGCCCATTGACAATCGCGGTCCCCAAATACTCCCCGGTGCTTGGCGCGCCGGTTGATGAGAACGGGATGGCCGATACCGTGTCACCAGTCTCGAAAGTCCCGTCCGGGTCTCCGTCCATCAACGGGTCATTTCTCGTATTGAAGCCGTTTGCGGGGTCGAGCGCTCCATCACCTCTTCCGAGATAGCTGATGAAGTGCGTGAAAGCGAATTCAGCCATAGGGTAACCCTCTGCTCACTCGGCCCGAGCTGAAAACACAGCTGCAGACATCCAGGATTTCATACGTCGGCGTGCCAAATGGACTTCAGTTTCCACGCATCAGTGGTGGATCGGCTGCAGATCTCAGGTGGCTGGAAACAAATTGATCATCAAGCAAGGGGGCAGGACTGATTTCTTTCCGTCAAGCACCGCACGACTGCGCTGCACCACGACCGACCCGACCACTTGAATCGGATCAAACCGCATTTCATCCTGTGGCGCAAGAAATGCCGCCACAAAGTCAAACTTTTTTGGAGGTTGCGTCTGACAGCTGGCCAATGCAGGGTCTGCGACATGTGCGCAGCCTGCAAAACAGGGAGAGCCGCCATGACCATCGACCTCGTCACCGCCAGCGCCGACAGCTTCCGCCCCTTCATCGGGCAGGTCTTCACCGTCGCCACCGACGCGGGGTTGGTCACCCTGACGCTCGACAACGTCAAGGTCTTCGCAGGCTCGACGATCCGCGACAATCATCTTGAAATCGACGGCGTCCTGCACCCGCCGCGCAAGGCATTCGCCCTGACCTTCATCGGCCCGCGCGCGCCGGTGCTTGCGCCGCGGATGCAGACCCTGCGCCACCCGACCCTGGGCGAGATGGCGCTGTTCGTCTCGCCGTTCCGCCAGGACCACGACGGGATGCTCTACGAATCCGTCTTCAACTGATCCGCGTCAGACCTCGCGCGGGCCCACGTCGGGCCGCCATTCCAGCGCGAGATGATGCCCCGATCTGCCCGTCACCACGAAGCCGTGCCGCAGGTACAGCCGCAAGGCCGGGCTTTCACGCTCCACGAACAGGCGCACGGGCACCTTGCCGCCATGCGCCTCGTTCAGCAGGCTGCGCAGGATGTCGGTGCCGATGCCCCGGCCCCGCACCTCGGGCAGAAGCGAGAACTCGACGATCCGAAGGCACGCATCCTGCCGGTCGACGTAGAGGCGGCCGATGTCGGCCCCGTCCAGCGTGACGATCCGCCGGACGGCATCGGGGTAGGCGCGCTGCACATGCAGATCCTGCAGGCGGAACTGGCTTTGCAGGAACTCCTGCTTCTCCGCCTCGGGCCACAGTGCGAGACGAAACTCCCATTCCCGCGTCGCCGCGTAGAGCCGCAGCAGGAAGGCCGCGTCCTCGGCATGGATCACGCGGAAGGCGACCCTGGCCGGGCGCAGACCCGCCCGCGCGGCCGGTCCGGTCCTCATGCGCGGCCCTCGCACCGCGCTGCGCCGGGACCGGCGCCTTCGCCCCACCCGCCCGCATGATCGGAAAGGCCGCCCGACCGGATCACTGGCGCGACGGGAACAGCCCGACCAGCGCGATCTGGTAGTTCATCACCAGGAACGGTTGCATGTTGTTCACCGCCGAGTTGCCGCCTGCGCTGTCGACGACCACCGACTCGGACGACAGGGCCCGGTTCGGTCCGCGGGCCGGCGGGGCGTAGATGCTGGCCTGCGACAGGAGATTGCCCGCCGGCGTCGCCGTCGAGGACGCGACGTCTTCGGCAAACAGCGTGGCGGTGTGGGTATGAGCGGGCATCTGTGTCGCGTTCAGGGTATTCGTCTCCGTCCCGCCTGCCTGGCCGATCGGGTAAGTCGACAACCCCGGCCCCTGCCCTTGCCCGATCGGGGTGCGGCCGCGCAGGTCGGGCAGCGCAAAGGTGGTTTGCCCGTTGCCGCCGTAGATGGTCCCGATCAGGGAAAACAGGGCGGTGTTCTGCGCTATGGATTGGATCTGCCCCTCGCAAAGCGCGTAACCGCGCATCGCGAACGGGTAGCCGACCAGAAAAATCTGGCCAATGAACGGGTCTGCCATGGTGTCTCCCCTGATGCTCTCGACCCGACACGACGCGAGACCCCATCCGCGAAAGCCGCGGGGTTGACGCAACATCGTTCGTTGGTCGGAAAGACCGGGAAATGCCCGGCATGTCCTAATGCTAACCTTCAGATTGACTTTACGTCAACGGATTTCCCGGGGCATGTCCAAGCCGGCGTCGCCACGGGCACCGGTGCGCAGATCGAGGTGCTGCGCATGGCGCTGAACCTGGCGATCCGCTGTGGCTGGCTGAGGCGAAACCCCATCCGCAAGTGTCGATCGAACGGGACGAGATGGTCGAGGCGCAGCTCGGAGGCTGCATGCCGAACCGTGCAGCCCCAGCCGGGCGGAGCGTCCACAGAAGGATGAAGGGGTCGCGGTGGGCCGATAATTGCTTGGTGTGGAGGAGGGATCGCGCACCAGTCACGTCAGAGTAAATGGTGCGGCTTCGATGAGGTCGTGTCGCGAAGTTGGTGGAAATTTGAGGGCGGCTGAGTAATGCGGAAGTCAAGCGGCCGTTCTGTCCGGATCGAACGCCTCGCGCCGGCGGAGCATGGTCCATATGACCGTCACACGGCGCCGCGCGAGGGCGATTAACGCCTGTGTGTGATGTTTGCCCTCACGTCGCTTGCGGTCGTAGAAGGCTCGTGAAGGTGGATCACGGGTCACCACTGCGCAGAATGTGCTTTGGTAGAAGACACGCTTGAGCGCCTTGTCCCCTCCGAACGCTCTTCGGCATCCGGCGCGTTTGCCCGACTGGCGCTGGACCGGCGCAAGACCGGCGGCGGACGCCATGGCGTCGGCAGAGGCGAAGCGCCGGACATCGCCGATGATCGCAATGAGAGCTGCCGCGAGGTTCGTCCCCATCCCGGGCAGCGAGCGGATGAGCGTGCCATCAGGGTGAGTTGCAAGCAGGGTCTCGATATCCTGATCGATCCGCGTGATTTTCGTCCGCACATCGAGTGCCTCGGCGGCGAGTTCCCGGATCAGATCAGCGGTTGCGGCTTCGCCCGGTACAGCGAGCCGCTGGGTTCGCGCTTTCACACCGACATCGCCTTACTGAGCTGCTGCCGGTTCCGTGGACACTGAGCTGCTGCCGGTTCCGTGGACACAGGGTTAGGTTTGCATAGCGCGGTCCTCGAAGGCCATGGGGCTGAGATAGCCCAGCTTCGAGTGGCGTCGCCTCGGATTGTAGAAGCGCTCGAT
>Ga0008835_100446_pt1 | contig 39876 bp, 38 predicted proteins | sample HotLakConsoUCCRE_FD_62215 | JGI IMG/M metagenome (GOLD analysis project Ga0008835, IMG submission 62215) | Hypersaline microbial mat communities from Hot Lake, Washington, USA - Hot Lake Consortium UCC-RE (Hybrid Assembly) ... | reverse complement strand
AACGGCGAGCGTGGGCCCATGCTCACCCACGGGCTTGGTGTCCCTGAGGGGCGTCGGCCTCACGCTCGCCACCGCCACCGGCACTATACCAGTGTCGGTGCGATGAGAGTTACAAGGGGGGCGGCGAGACGCTTTCCGGTGAAGCGCGCCGCCCTGCATCAACGTCCCTCACCCCCCAACCCCTCTCCACGAAGGGAGAGGGGAGAGTGGGCTGCATCACCCGCACGACTGATTGTTTCAGCGAAGCGATCGATGGCGGCGAACAGCCCTGCGCCGTTGACGTCGGTTGCGCCCGTCATGAAGCGCGCGCATGCGTAATCCCCCCGCGCTTGACCTTCCCATCATGGGAGGGTCTATAGCTTCTGGCAGTTGATGAAATGCGCACCAAACGCGCCAGCCGGGAGCTGACATGGATCTCGCCACACGCACTGAGACATTGGGCAAGAGCACGACCACGAACGCCGAAGCCCATCTGCGCCTGCCCGTCTCGGGCATGACCTGCGGCTCTTGTGTGCGCCGGGTCGAGACAGGGCTGGAGCGCCTCGACGGGACCGGCGAGATCGCCGTCAATCTCGCAGGCGAGCATGTCGATATCGCCTATGATCCCGCCCGTCTGGCGCCGCATGATCTCGTCGAGGCGGTGGAAGCCGCCGGTTACGACGTGAAGCTGCGCGAAGTCGATCTCGCGCTGGAAGGCATGACCTGCGGCTCCTGCGTGGCGCGGGCGGAAAAGGCGCTTCTCGCCACGCCGGGCGTGATCTCGGCCTCGGTTAATCTCGCCACGGAACGCGCCCGCGTCACCGTGGCGGAGGAAGCTGTCATCGACGAGGCGATCCGCGCCGTCTCGGATGCCGGCTATGAAGCGCAGCGCGTCTCGCAGGAGGAGCCCGGTGCCGGCGCCCCCGCCTATCCCGACGACAATCGCGAGAAGCTCCATCTCGCCATCGGCATCGTGCTCTCCGCGCCGCTGGTCCTGCCGATGCTCGGCATGCCCTTCGGCTATCACTGGATGCCGCCGGGCTGGGTGCAGGTGCTTCTCGCGACGCCGGTCCAGTTCTGGCTCGGCGCGCGCTTTTACGTCTCCGGCTGGAAGGCCCTGAAGGCCGGCACCGGCAATATGGAGCTGCTCGTCGCCATGGGCACGAGTGCCGGCTATTTCCTCTCGCTCTACATGCTGATCGGCTACTGGCTGTCGCCGCATGCGGGCATGGGGCATGAGCCCGAATATTATTTCGAAGCGGCGGCGGTGATCATCACGCTGATCCTGCTCGGCAAGTTTCTCGAGGCGCGGGCCAAGCGCAAGACGGCAGATGCCGTGCGCGCTCTCGCGGCGCTTCGCCCCGACACCGCCCGCCTGCGCCGCGACGGTGAGGACGCCATCGTCCCGATCGCCCAGGTGCGCGCCGGCGATATCGTCGTGGTGCGCCCCGGCGAGCGGGTTCCCGTCGATGGCAGGATCCGCGAGGGCGAGAGCGAGATCGACGAATCCATGGTTACCGGCGAGAGCCTGCCCGTGCATCGCGAGGAAGGCGCGCGGGTGATCGGCGGTTCGATCAACGGCTCTGGCCGGCTCATCGTCGAGACCACCGCCATCGGGCAGGACACCACCCTGTCGCGGATCATGAAGCTGGTCGAGGGCGCGCAGGCCTCGAAGGCGCCGATCCAGAAGCTCGTCGACAAGGTCGCAGCGATCTTCGTCCCCGTCGTGGTGGTGATCGCTGCCATCACGCTCGTCACCTGGCTCGCCATCGACGGTGATGTCGAGAAGGCCATCGTCACCGCCGTGACGGTGCTCGTCATCGCCTGCCCCTGCGCGCTCGGCCTCGCCACGCCTACCGCGATCATGGCGGGAACCGGTGCCGCAGCCAGCAATGGCATCCTGATCAAGGATGCCGAAATGCTGGAGCGCGCCCATGCGATCCGCGCTGTCGCCTTCGACAAGACCGGCACGCTGACGCTCGGCAAGCCGGCGCTTGCGGGATTCACGCCGGTGGCGGGGGGTGATGAAGGCGCATCCGACGACCTCCTCGCCGCCGCCGCCGCCCTGCAGGAGGGCAGCGAGCATCCGCTGGCCGGCGCCGTGGTGACGGCTGCGAAGGAGAAGGGCCTCGCCCTGCCGCAGGCGCGGGCGGTGAAGGCTGTCCCCGGACGCGGCATCGAGGGCAGCCTCGATGACGGCGCGCGCTACGCCATCGGCAGTGCCCGCCAGATGGCGGATCACGGCATCGCCCTCGACGATCTCGCGAGCGCGGCACAGGAGGAAGCCGCGCAGGGGCGGTCGATTTCGTACATGGCGCGCATCGACGGCACGGCCCGGCTCGTCGCCTGGATGAGTTTTGCCGACCAGCCGCGCGAGAGCGCCCGCGCCGCCGTGGCGAAGCTGCGCGCTATCGGTATCACCAGCATCATGGTCACCGGCGACAACGAAGCCGCCGCCCGCGCCATCGCCCGGGAGATCGGCATCGACGAAATCCGTGCCGAGGTGGCGCCGGAGGACAAGGCGCGCATCGTCACCGAACTGCGCGCGATCCACGGCGCTATCGCCATGGTGGGGGATGGCGTCAACGATGCGCCGGCACTCGCGGCCGCCGATCTCGGCATCGCCATGGGCTCGGGCACCGATGTCGCCATGGAGGCGGCGGGGATCACGCTGATGCGCTCGGATCCACTCGCCGTCGCCGACGCCCTCGACGTGTCGCGGCGCACCCGCTCCAAGATCAAGCAGAACCTGTTCTGGGCCTTCGTCTACAATACCGGCGGCATTCCGCTCGCGGCATTCGGCCTGCTCAACCCGATCATCGCCGGTGCCGCCATGGCCTTCTCGAGTGTCAGCGTGGTCTCGAATGCCCTGCTGCTGCGGCGCTGGAAACCGGCGGGAGGACGCTGATGCGCATCGGCGAAGCAGCGACGCGCTCGGGCGTGAGCGCCAAGATGATCCGCCATTACGAGAGCATCGGCCTGCTCGCCCCGGCGGCGCGGCGCGACAACAGCTATCGCGATTTCGACGCCCGCGACGTGCATGATCTGACCTTCATCCGGCGGGCGCGCGATCTCGGCTTCTCGATCGAGGAGATCGGGCGTCTGCTCGCCCTGTGGCGCGACCGCGACCGGCCCAGCCGGGAGGTGAAGGAGATCGCACAGGCGCATGTCGCCGATCTCGAGGCACGCATCGCCCGCATGCAGGACATGGTCGCGACCCTGCGCCATCTCTCCGAGGCCTGCGCGGGTGACGAGCGTCCCGATTGCCCGATCCTCACCGGCCTTGCAGGTGAGAAGACGAAGGCTGCGGGCTCACACGCGGGCCAGCCCGATCAGGCCGATCAGGGTGCCGATCAGCGCTGACAGCGTGATACCGATCAGGACCAGGAGCGCCGTCACCATCAGGGCGCGCCGTTGTGGCACGTTCATCACCGCCGGCAGGCCGGTATGGATGAGATAGACGGCATAGAGGCCGAGAAGCGTCAGGAATGACAGGGTCGGCATCAGGTTGAACACGCCGGCGAGCCAGGCTGGCGTCCAGGCATAGGCCACCACCTTGAACGCCGCCGCGCGGTCCCCGCTGCCACCGAAACGCGGAGCCAGCCAGGCCAGAACCAGCGCCATCACATAGATGGTGGCGAGCTGCATCGCATATTGGAACGCTCCCGAGATGACGGCCTGCCCGGGCTCCATGCGGATCACGCCCATGCCGGGCAATTCGATGCCGACCAGCGAAGCGCCCAAGGCCGAGGAGATGGCGGGGATGGCGGCGAGCGGCATGACGTAGCCGAGATAGATCGCCGCGATATTGGGCTCTTCCTGCGCGATACGCGGCCATTCGGCGCGCGGACGGGCGATGATGGCAGCGGCGCGTGTGAACAGATTCATGGAGAGATTTCCGTGTCGGATGATTTGCGTGTGGCGGGCCGGGAGCCACGCGGTTCACGAGGCAAACCGTTCCGCGCTTGCCTGAAAGCCGAGTTCCCCGATCAGGTCGCGGACATGCCGCCGGAGCCAGACATGCCGACGGTCGTCATCGTGACGGGTATGCCAGTACATGCCCAGCGTCAATCGCGGTGCGGGCACCGGCAGGCGCTTGACGGCGAGACCAAGGGGGCCGGCCAGCACTTCGGCGAACTGGCAGGGCAGGAGCGCGGCATGGTCGCTTTGCGCCGCACTCAGCCCCGTGGCGTAGAAATGCGGCAGGGTGAGCGCGATATTCTCACCGAGGCCTTCCGCGTGCAGGAATTCGACGGCACAGCCGCTCTCGCCGCCATCGAGCGAATAGACGGCGAGGCCGAGCTGCGTGAGATCGTCACGGGTGAGCGGTCTGTCCGGCGTACGCCCCGAAAGCAGCGGATGATCGCGCCGCATCACCAGCACGAAGACCGAATCGAACAGGGGTTGCGACGAGATCACGCTGTTCACGCGGGGCGCATGTTCAAGGGCGAGATCGACGATCCCGTCGACGAGAAGCCGCTCGACATCGCCGCGCGCGGCATCGAACAGGCGCAGGCGCACCTGCGGTGCAAGCGATGCGATCCGCGCGGAGAGCGCCGGCATGAACAGCATCGAGAAGAAATCAGCGCCCAGCAGGCTGAAGCTGCTTTTCATCATGTCGGGCGTCTCGTTCAGCTCCCCGGCGAGGTTCTGCTCCAGCGTGGTGATCGCCTGCGTGATCGGCGTGATCAGCTTGCGCGCGCGCTCCGTGGGCAGCATCTCGCGCCCCTGACGCACGAAGAGCTGATCGCCGAAGGCCTGGCGCAGGCGGTTGAGGGCAGCGCTCACCGCCGGCTGGCTCAGCCCGAGCCGCTTGCCGGCCCGCGAGACGCTCCGCTCGCAATCGAGGGCGAGAAAGACACGCAGCAGATTGAGATCGAGCTGACCGAAATTCATGCCGTTGATCTTTCCCATTCGCAAAATCGATTTCAACAAAAAGTATTCGCATATTAGGAATCGGCCACATGCACCAGACGCGGTGCCAATTTCGAAAACCGGGGGAATCGCCATGAAATTTACCTTGTTCTCACCGGCAGCAGCGCTGCTTCTCACCTTTGTGGTACCGTTGAGCCCTTTTCAGACCGGAAGTGCCGCAGCATCCGGGGCGCTCGATCACCTTCCGGTTCTCGCTGAAGTCGTACCGGATGCGGTGAACATATCACCGCATGTCCCGAATATGGGAGAGCACTGGGCCAATCCCGCCGATCTGCCGGTCGGTCCGGTCTATTGCGTCATTGACGGGCGGGTCGTCTGCGTCGAATACATGGTCGATCTTGAGGCGCTGAATGCGGGGACGGATCTCGTCGGGCTCGCCACCGGTATCGAATCCCCGGCGATCAGCCATATCGACATTGAGTACAAGGCCGAGGGTATCCCGCCGCACCCGGTGCCGCTCTACCAGATCCATATCTATTTCGCCGACATGCAGACGCTGGCGGCGTTCTGAGACGTGACGCGGCATGTATTTGTCAGGCGGGAATCGTGTCACATTGCACGGTTCCCGCTGGCAGCTCGCGATCATCGCCCTAGATTATCCCCATCGAGCCGGTGAAGGCTCATGTGAACGATGTTCGCGATGACGGGGCCTGACACAACGATGCGCGCGGATGGCAAGCAGACAGTTGATTCCTTGACGGATGGTTCCCGGGGTGGATCCGCGACTGGGCATGCGCCTGATCCATTCGACCGTGTGCTCGCCCTGATCATCGAGGGGCCCCAACGCCGCGCCGCCATGTTCCTGCCCGGCGCCAAGGCTGCATCGCATAATCCGGCGATGCGCAATCTGCGGCGTCTGGGAAAGCTTTTGGAGGAACTCGGCCAGCCCAACCCGCCGCGCTCGGTGGCGGAGATCGAGGATCTGGTCTGGGCCTTGTGGATCAGCCATCCCTCGCAGGCTGCCGAAGCGATGATGACGCGCGGTATCGAGGCATTCGCCGATGGGCGCCTTGCACAGGCGCGCGGGCAATTCGACGCCCTCGTCGCAGCCTGGCCCGATTGGGCCGAAGCCTGGAACAAGCGCGCCACCCTCGCCTATGTCGAGGGACGCGATCGCGATGCCTGCCGCGACATCGCCCGCACGCTGGAGCACGAGCCGCGCCATTTCGGCGCGATTGCGGGTTTCGGCCAGATCTGCCTGCGTCGCACCCGCCCCTGGGAGGCGGCGGTCGCGTTTCGTGCCGCGCTCGCGCTCAACCCCCATCTGCACGGCATTCGCGCCCTGCTCGATGAGATCTCCGGCGGCGCCGCACGCATGCATTGAGATGCAGGCGCAGGCAGTTTCGGCGCACGCGGCGGCTTGCACATTCTCCCGTGGCGTCATGGCCCCGTCTCGCACTACCCTGCGGCAAAAGCACAAGGGATAACGCATTCGGGGAGGACAGCGCATGGCACGGGGCGCGGGCGATGGCGAAGACGCAATCTTGGAATTCGGGACTTTCGACGATATCGTCGTGGGAGCCGGTTCCGCCGGATGCGTTATGGCGAACCGGCTGTCGGCCGATCCGCAGACCAGGGTTTTGGTGCTCGAGGCCGGCGGGCGCGACAACTGGATCTGGTTTCACATCCCCGTCGGCTATCTCTTCGCGATCGGCAATCCGCGCGCCGACTGGATGTTTCGCACTGAAGCCGTCCCGGGACTGAACGGCCGCGAACTGGCCTATCCGCGCGGCAAGGTGATCGGGGGTTCCTCGGCGATCAACGCCATGATCTACATGCGCGGCCAGGCCGACGATTACGATACCTGGCGCCAGCTCGGCCTCCCCGGCTGGGGCTGGGATGACGTGCTGCCGTTTTTCCACAAGCACCAGGATCACGTGCGCCCCGATGAGCATCATCGCGGCGGGGGTGAGTGGCGGGTCGATGACCCGCGCATGCGCTGGGAAATCCTCGACGCCATCGTCGCCGCCTGCGAGGCGGCGGGGATCGCGCGCACGCCGGATTTCAACCGGGGCGACAATGCCGGCGTGTCCTATTTCCAGGTCAACCAGAAGAACGGTCGGCGCTGGAGCGCGGCGCGCGGTTTTCTCAAGCCGGTGCTCGACCGCTCCAATCTCGCACTGGAGACGGGTGTGCTCGTCGAGCGCGTGGTGATCGAGGAGGGTCGCGCCAGCGGTGTGATCTTCTCGCGCGATGGCCAGCGGTTCCTGGCGCGCTCGCGCGGTGAGATCGTCTTGTGCGCCGGCGCGGTGGCGACGCCCAAGCTGCTGGAGCTCTCCGGGATCGGCGCCGGTGAACGGTTGAAGGCGCTCGATCTGCCCGTCCATGCCGATCTGCCGGGTGTCGGCGAGAATCTGCAGGATCACCTGCAATTGCGCCCGATCTTCCGCGTCGAGAATGTGGCCACGCTCAATACCGAATATGCGCGCTGGTGGAAGCGCATCGGCATGGCGGCGGAATATGCGCTCTTGAGGCGCGGGCCCCTGACCATGGCTCCCTCGCAGCTCGGCGCCTTCGCCCGCAGCGGGCCGGAATATGACACGGCGAATCTGCAATTCCACTTCCAGCCGCTCTCCCTCGACAAGTTCGGTGATGCCCTTCATCCGTTCGGCGCCTTTACCGCGAGCGTGTGCAACCTGCGCCCGTCGAGCCGGGGGCATATCCATGCCGCCAGCCCCGATCCGCGCGCGGCGCCGGCAATCCAGCCGAACTATCTCGACACGGATGAAGACAAACGCGTCGCCGTCGCCGCGATCCGGCTGGCGCGGCGCATCGCGCAGCAGGAGCCACTGGCCAGATATCAGCCGCAGGAATTCAAGCCGGGCGCCGCCATCATCGATGACGATGCCCTGGCGCAGGTCGCCGGCGATATCGGCACCACGATCTTCCATCCGGTCGGCACCGCCCGGATGGGCGCGGATGACGATACCGGCGCCGTGCTGGATGCGCGGCTGCGGGTGCGCGGCATCGCGGGCCTGCGCGTCGCCGACGCCTCTTCCATGCCGCGTATTACCTCCGGCAATACCAACTCGCCGACCATGATGATCGCCGAGAAGGGTGCGCAGATGATCCGCGAGGACAGGGGCGGGTGAAGATGCACGCGGGTGAGGATCCGAGCGAGCGGGAAATGGCCACGCTTAAATAATGATTCAAGAAGCCCGGTTAATATCAACATCGGAATCGGGCGCGGCGCCCGCAGGCGGGAGGGAAACGCGTTGGATGGGGAAACGAAAGCAGCGATCGCACGCCTCGAACTCGCCATCGATTCGCTTGCCGGCATGGTCGCGGGCTGCGCCGCCTATCTCGCTGCCCTCGACGAAGCCCGGCACGTTGACAAGCGCAAGGCCCTGGGTGTGTCGCGGCGCTTAGTCCCCGACGGCCTTTCGGGCAATGCCATGCATTCTCCCGCCGTGATAGCCCAGGCCATGATCGAGCAGATGGGTGATCTCTCGCGCCAGCTCGCAGCAGTGAAGACGCGGGCGCAGGACCAGGAATCGCAAGACCGCCGCCCCCTGTCGCGCGACTGGCAGGGCCGCCCGCGCGAACTCAATCCCATGCTCGGCAAGCGACGCTGATCTGCGATCGCTGTTTGACGAAAATGTCCGTCCGCTTCCTGATGCAAGCGGGCGGGTCGAGGCGCGCCGACGCTCGACAATGGTGCGAATTCCCTGGCAGCCTGCGGATCGCAGCCATATGCGACTTTCGTTGGAGAAGGCGATATTTTTCTTGAAATTAATAATTGTGAATGCTATAAACGCATCATACATAATCACAAATTATCTCATTACCTATTAATAGTAACTTTTATATTGGTTGATGTCAGATAGCGGAGGGCTCCGGCTCTCGTTCCGGGTTCCCGGAGCCCTCCTGATCAGGTTGTCGGCATCAGATTTTTTGCAAGTGGCCTTTTCATTCATCAAACCATTGCTGGCCCGGCTCCCATTTCGCGGGAGCCGGGCCTGCTCGTTTAAGCGATCAGGCCTTTCCCTCTCGCATCGTCAGCGCACGGACGGGTCCGATGCATGCGGGCATGCAAAGATCTGTGAAGGGTGTGCCTCTTCAAGCGGCCCCTATCGGGCCGGTATTTCCATATTGGTCGGGATAGCTTCATCTGTCGCGGCGAAAGAGGGTCGCCATGCGCCGCAAGTCCGTTTGACGATAGCATCGGGCTTGTTCGATCAAACGACTATGGAGCATTTTGCCTTGACATCAGAGAACAATTATGCTTTGATATTATTATTGATAAATTCTTAGTATATCGAAAAATATTAAAATGCATTTTGATTATGTTTGAGCGAAAGCGCCCTGACAATTCCCCAATTCAGAAAGGATGCCGTAATGAATGTCGCGCTTAATCCCTTTCCGGGAACCACACCCTCATCGTCGCCGGTTGTCCGGGACAATCCGCATGAGCATTTCACCAGCTCTTTCACCGGCGGCACGCTTCCTTTCACGGATCCCGAAATCGCACCTCCATCATCGCCGGTTGTCCCGGACAATCCGCGTGAGCATTTGATCAGTCTTTTGACCGGCGGCATGTTTCCTTTCACGGATCCCGGAATCACACCTTCATCGTCGCCGGTTGTCCTGGAAAATCCGCATGAGCATTTGACCAGCCTTTTGGCCGCCGGTGCGCAGCATCCCGACGGCTCCATCAACTGGGATGCCGTCGAGGACATGGGTCGTGTGCTCAGCCAGATCGTCCCTTCCCAGGTCCCGCCTCATCAGGGCCCCCTCATGGATCCTGCCGAAGCCATCATGAAGAATGGTCTGGATGCGTATGGCATTGGTGGCGCCATGCCGACGGATCATCTTGGCATGCCCGTATTTGTCCCCGGTGGGCATGAATTCATGCCGCCCGAAATGGCCGCTGCTATCGGCCTTCAGGCGCTGACGGAATTTGCCGAGAGCTTCAAGGCGCCGCTGCCCGGGAATCCGAATGTGGCCATGGCGCCGTTTGCCCTCGATCTTGCGATCGCGGACGAACTCAACCAGCGTATCAGTGACTATCTCGGCACGCCGATGACCGCCTACATGCCGTATCCGAGCCCGGTCCCGGAAATTGGATACGGGATGGCGCCGGCTGCTCCTCCGGAGCCGGCTGCGCCTCCGATGCCGGTTGCGCCTCCGATCCCGGGTTTCCCTGCGCTCCAGTAAGCTTCCCTGCCTTTGCAGGCTTCGCCGGCCCCTGCCCATCGCAGCAGGGGGCCGGTTTTCGCGTTGGAGGATGCTCACGCAATACCCTGTGACGGCATTGTTCATGCATCAAGAGTGCTACAATGCCTTCTAAAATATATAAATTAAGTATAATGCATCTATTAATTGCATTGTTGGCGCTAAACAGGTATTATTCGTGCTTACTCACGTTTGCCTGCAAGAGGAATTGCCATGACCGTTCATTCTGCCACCGAGTCCCCTGCTGCTGTCGGCACCGGCCAGCCTGACCCTGCCACGATCGCCGCCGGCCAGGCCTTTGCGTCCACGATGGACGGAACCTCGCATGACACGCCGACCATTCCGCAGCAACGCGCCCGCCTCGTCGATGGCCCGTCCGATTGGATCGACGAAAGTGCGTTCGGGGCCGCACGTAGAATAGCCTTCAACCAATTGCACCATGATGAACTGCTATTCGCGGCTGCTGGCGGCAGTCTTCAGCTCGGATCCCAGGTCGGAAACGCCCTCTACACGGTCACCGATCCCGAACGTGATCACGGCGGTGCCGGGCCGGGCCCGATGGCCCAGGCCAATATCGATCTCGCGGCTGCGCATCTCAGGCACGCGGCACTGGCCAATGCCGGCGCGATTGACGATCCCCTTGTCGCTCCCTTCGGCCCTATGCTGATCCCGCAGCATGATCACCAGACCGGCGAGATCCTGCACATCGCCTTCCAGCCGCCATGGCGCCCGGCCATGCCTGATGAAACCCACGATCCGGCGCAGGGTATCGATCCGGCAACCCTGCCTCACGCGATGCAGCGCGACCTTGCAGGTGACGCCTTCCGTCGCGAGCTCGATGGTCACGGGGGAATCGACACGGAGTTCCGGATCGCGGGCGAGGCGGCCCTGCGCAGCTTCACCGATTCCGCTTCCGGCCATCCGGGCGCGGGCGACGGTCCGCATACGGCGACCAATATCGCCCTGGCGCTGGGCCATATTCGCCACGAGCTGTTTACCAATCTGGGCCTCATCCAGGATCCCGCCGTCGCGCCGACGGGTCCGATGCTGATCCCGCAGCATGATCAGGCTACCGGCGAAGTGGTGCACGTGCCCTTCCAGCCGCCGTGGCGTCCGGCCTGATGGCCTGATACGCCAGCGCGAACCGGAGCCGGGCCGGCTTCTCCCTCACGACACGGTTGTGGTGGACAAGTCGGCCCGCCGCGTCGCATGCGCGCAGTGGTTTTGCTAAAAGTTCCAGCATGACGAAATCCGCTGCCATCGACCCGCCGGACCCGCAAGCCGATGCCTCCGGCACGGCGCGCGGGAAATCACGCGCTTCGCGCAAAGCTGCGCCGTCCGTATCCGCTCCCCCGGCGGATGAGCGCGTAACACCGATGATGGCGCAATATATCGAGATCAAGGCCGCCAATCCGGATTTGCTGCTGTTTTACCGGATGGGGGATTTCTACGAGCTTTTTTTCGAGGATGCCGAGATCGCCTCCCGCGCGCTCGGTATCGTCCTGACAAAGCGCGGCAAGCATCGCGGTGAGGACATCCCCATGTGCGGCGTGCCGGTGGAGCGCGCCGATGATTACCTCCAGCGCCTGATCGGCCTTGGCCACCGGGTCGCCGTCTGCGAGCAGATGGAGGATCCCGCCGAGGCGAAGAAACGCGGGGCCAAATCCGTGGTACGCCGCGATGTCGTGCGCCTCGTCACGCCGGGCACGATCACCGAGGAGAATCTGCTGGAGCCCGCGCGCGCCAACCTGCTTGTGGCGGTAAGCCGCCGACGCGCCGGTGAGGACGCCTGGTGCTACGGGCTCGCCGCGATCGACATCTCTACCGGCAGTTTCAGCCTCAGCGAGAGCGATGTTACCGGACTCATGGCCGAGATCGCCCGGCTGGAGCCGCGTGAGATTGTCCTGGCCGACACCATCCTCGATGATCCCGACCTGCGCGGCTTCTGGCGTGACACCGCCATACCCCTGTGCCCGCTGCCCCGTGACGGGCTCGATCCCGCAGCGGCCGAACGCCGCCTGCGCGACTATCTCGGCGTTGCCACCCTTGATGCCTTCGGGGATTTCACGCGCGCCGAGATCGCTGCGGCCGGCACGGCCCTGGCCTATGTCGAACGCACCCAGATCGCTTCGCGTCCGGCGCTGCAGCCGCCGGTGCGGGACCTGCCCACCGCCACCCTGGTGATCGATGCCGCGACCCGGGCCAACCTGGAAATCACCCGTACGCTCGCCGGGGAGCGTGCGGGTTCGCTGCTCGCCACCATCGATCGTACGGTCACGCCGGGCGGGGCCCGGCTGCTGGCCGAGCGTCTCGCCGGACCCTCGACCGATCTCGCGGTGATCGGGCGCCGCCTTGATGCGCTCGCCTTCTTCGAGAGGGATGCGGTCCTGCGCGAGCGTCTGCGCGGGCTGCTCGCCGGCGCTCCGGACATGACCCGTGCCCTGTCGCGCCTGGCGCTGGAACGCGGTGGCCCGCGTGACCTCGCCGCAATTCGTGACGGGCTCACCGCGGCGCGCGCCGCCTGCGCCCTGCTCGATGGCCGTCGCGACGGGGCGTCGCAACCGCCTGAGGAGATTGCCGGCGCTCGTGAGGCGCTCGAAGCGCTGGGTCCTGATCTCTCCGACATGCTCGCCGCAGCGCTGGCGGATCAACTGCCCCTGTCGCGGCGCGACGGCGGCTTCATTCGCGAGGGACGCGACACGGCCCTCGACGAGGCGCGTGTGCTGCAAAGTGATTCGCGCCGCTTCATCGCCGGTTTGCAGGGACGTTACGCCGAGGAGACGGGGTGCCGCACCCTGCGGATCAAGCACAACAACATGCTGGGTTACTTCGTCGAGGTACCGCAGGCGGTGGGCGAGGAATGGCTGCGCAACGCGATGAAGCAGACCTTCATCCATCGCCAGTCCATGTCCGGGGCAATGCGCTTCACCACGGTCGAGCTCGGCGAGCTGGAAGCACGCATTGCCGGCGCCGCCGAACGCGCCCGCGCCATCGAGACGGCCCTGTTCGAGGCGATGACGGCGCAGGTGGTCGGGGAAGCACGCGCCATCGCGGCGATCGCCGATGCGCTGGCCAGGCTCGATGTCGCGGCAGCCTTTGCGGAACTCGCGCAGGAGCAGGGCTGGACGCGCCCGCAGGTCGAGGACAGCCTCGCCTTCGAAGTCGTCGGCGGGCGCCATCCCGTGGTCGAGGCCGCCCTCGGGAAGGCCGGTGAGAGCTTCATCGCCAATGATGCCGATCTGAGCGGGGAAGAGGCCGGCCGCATCTCGCTGATCACCGGACCGAATATGGGCGGCAAATCGACCTATCTGCGCCAGAACGCCCTGATCGCCGTGCTGGCGCAGACGGGGGCCTATGTCCCCGCCCGCAAGGCGCGTATCGGCGTGATCGATCGGCTGTTCTCGCGCGTCGGTGCTGCGGACGACCTTGCGCGCGGGCGCTCGACCTTCATGGTGGAGATGGTCGAGACCGCCGCGATCCTCAACCAGGCGACCGGGCGCTCCCTCGTCATCCTCGACGAGATCGGGCGTGGCACCGCCACCTTCGACGGGCTCTCCATCGCCTGGGCCGCGATCGAGCACCTGCATGATCAGAACCGCTGCCGGGCGCTCTTCGCCACGCATTTTCACGAGCTCACGCGTCTCGCGGAGCGGCTTGAACGGGTCGCGAATGCCACGCTTAAAGTCACCGAATGGAACGGTGATGTCGTCTTCCTGCACGAAGTGGTACCCGGCGCGGCGGATCGATCCTACGGCTTGCAGGTTGCCCGTCTCGCCGGCCTGCCCGAGCCTGTCGTCGCCCGGGCGCGTACCATCCTCGAGGAACTCGAGCGGGCCGATCGGGAGAACCCCTCCACCGCGCGGCTCGACGACCTGCCGCTCTTCGCCGCGCCGGCGCAACGCCCGGCCCCGGCCCCGGCCTCGCCACCGGCACGGGATCCCCTGCGGGAGGCGCTGGCCGAAATCCATCCCGACGAATTGAGCCCGCGTGAGGCGCTGGAGCGAATCTATGCCCTCAGGAAGCTGGCGCGGGAATAGGCCTCAGCGCGGGTCCTCGCCATCGGCTCCGGTGTCGCCCTCGCCGCCTTTGCCCGTGACGGAAGAATCGTCGCTATCGGCCTGACCCTCCGGCATCACGCCCTGCCCGGCATTCTTCGTCGCCGTATCGAGATGGCGGGCGGCCTCGTCGAACATGGAGCGCAGCATGCGCATCTGTGTGTCCTGCATCTCGCGCCCGAGCCGCAGAACCTGTTCCCATTGCCCGAACAGGGCCGCGACCGCCTGTTCGGATTCGGACTGGGGCGGCGGTTCGGGTTCCGGTTCCACGCCGAACATGGCAGAGAACATCGCCTCATAAGGGTTGGCTTCCTGCCTTTTCGGCTTTTTGCCCGCACCTTTCTGCGCCATCCCGCCCATCAGCGTCGATGCCAGATAGGGCATCATCGTATTCAGCGTCTCCTGCGACAGGCCGGCCAGTTCGGCGCTGCGTCCGGCGAGGTCGCGGGCGAGATCGGGGGAGCCGAACAGGGCGGAAAGCGCTTCCTCGCCGCGCTTGCGGGCATCCTGGGAATACGCTCGCGCAGCATTTTCGAAAAACGGGGCGTAGACGCCCCGCGCCATGGCATCGGTCAGATCCCGCAGATGGTCGGGCCGGTTTTGCGCCTGCTGAAACCCGACGGCGAAGGCCGGCAGCAAGGCTGCTATGGCCTGGCGGGTCTGCGCCTCGCTAAGCCCGAAATTGCCGGCGAAATTGCCGATCGCCTGTCCGTTCTGGGCTTCGCGCAGGATATCGATGACATTCAGCATGGTGGCCTCGCCGGCGGATAAGGTTCGGGCAGTGTAGGCTCCATGCCGGTCGCTGGCAAAGCGGCTTCGGCAAAAGCCGGCGGATCCGACGAGAATACTTCACACGGGCGCGGCTATTGACTATTGAACCGGACAAGCCAGTTTGAGATGACGCCCTCCCGGGGGCCAGCCAGTCCAAAGGGATGACGATGACCGTTTCCAGCCTCGCCAAAGGCCAGCTCGTGACCGTGTTCGGCGGTTCGGGATTTCTGGGTCGCTATGTCGTGCAGACGCTGGCGCGGCGCGGCTACCGCGTCCGCGTCGCGGTGCGCCGTCCCGATCTCGCACAACATCTCCAGCCGCTCGGAACGGTCGGCCAGATTCACGCCGTCCAGGCCAATCTGCGCTTTCCGGAATCGGTGCGCGCCGCCGTGCAGGGTGCCGTCGCCGTGGTCAATCTGGTCGGGATTCTGCAGGAGGGCGGACGCCAGACCTTCACCGCCCTGCAGACGACCGGAGCCGAGACGGTCGCCCGTGAGGCGGCCTCGGCGGGCGCACGCATGATCCATGTTTCCGCCATCGGCGCCGATGCGCAGAGCCCGGGGCAATACGGGCGGACCAAGGCCGAGGGGGAGAGCCGGGTCCTGGCCGTGAGCCCCGAAGCCGTGATCCTGCGCCCGTCCATCATCTTCGGACCCGGTGATTCTTTCTTCAACCGGTTCGCGTCCCTGGCCCGGATCTTCCCCGTCCTGCCCATCGCAGCGGCGGAGACCCGCTTCCAGCCCGTCTTTGCCGGCGATGTCGCCGAGGCTGTGGCGCGCGCGGTCGACAACGCGGTGGAGGGCGGACGCATCTACGAGCTCGGCGGGCCATCCGTCTACAGCTTCCGGGAATTGCTGCAATACGTGCTCACCGTGACCGAGCGCCGTCGCCTGATCGCGGCCATGCCGCCCTTCCTGGCGCGAATCCAGGCCAGCGTGACAGAGACCCTCGACAAGCTGACCTTCGGTCTTCTGCCCGACGAGATCGTTCTCACCCGCGACCAGCTGGTGATGCTGGAGCGCGACAACGTGGTCTCGCCGGAGGCGGATTCGGAAGGCCGCGACCTCGAAGGACTGGGAATCACGCCCACCACGCTCGAAGCGGTGGTGCCGGGCTATCTCAAGCGCTTCCGCAAGCACGGCCAGTACGAGAAGCGCCCCACCGCCGCGTGACGGCGGGGCGGTTTCGTCACACCCGTTCCAGCGCGATCGCCGCACCCTGGCCGACGCCGACGCACATCGTGGCCAGGGCATAGCGTCCGCCGCGTCTGTGCAATTCACGCGCCGCGCTTGCCGTGATCCGGGCCCCCGACATGCCCAGCGGATGGCCGAGCGCGATGGCGCCGCCATTGGCATTGACGAAATCGGCATCCTCGGGAATCCCGAGCTCCCGCAGCGTGGCGATGCCCTGCGAGGCGAAGGCCTCGTTGAGCTCGATCACCTCGAAAGCCGAGACGGCGATGCCCAGCCGCTCGGCCAGCTTGCGTGTCGCCGGAACCGGGCCGATCCCCATGACGCGCGGCGCGACGCCTGCACTGGCGAGCCCGAGCACCCGTGCGATCGGCGTCAGGCCGTATTTCTTGACCGCCGCCCCGGATGCCACGATCATCGCGGCAGCGCCGTCATTGACGCCGGAAGCGTTGCCCGCCGTCACCGAGCCGGGATCGCGAAACGGGGTCTTGAGTTTGGCGAGCATCTCCATGGTCGTCTCGGGACGGGGGTGCTCGTCCGTATCGACGATCGTCACTTCGCCCTTGCGCCCCCTGATCTCGACCGGGGTGATCTCGCCCGCGAAATAGCCGTCCGCCTGCGCCTTCGCGGCGCGCTGCTGCGAGCGCAGGGCGAAGGCGTCCTGGTCCTCGCGCGAGATGCCGAACTGCTCGGCCACGTTCTCGCCGGTCTCGGGCATCGAATCGACCCCGTATTGCTTCTTCATCAGCGGGTTGACGAAACGCCAGCCGATGGTGGTGTCGTAGATCTCGGCACTGCGCTGGAAGGCCGCTTCCGCCTTGCCCATGACGAAGGGTGCGCGGGTCATGCTTTCGACGCCGCCGGCGATGGCGAGATCGAGCTCGCCCGCCTTGATCGCCCGCGCGGCGGCGCCCACCGCCTCCATGCCCGAGGCGCAGAGCCGGTTGAGCGTCACGCCGGGTACGCTCTCCGGCAGACCGGCCAGCAGGCTCGCCATGCGTGCCACGTTGCGGTTATCCTCGCCGGCCTGGTTGGCGCAGCCGAAATACACCTCTTCCACTGCCTCGGCGAGAACCGGGTGGCGGGCGAGCAGGGCGCGCAGGGGGATGGCGCCGAGATCGTCGGTGCGCACCTTCGCCAGCGCGCCGCCGAAGCGTCCGATCGGGGTTCGCAGATAATCGCAGATGAAGGCTTCCTGCAGGGTCTCGGCCATGGTGCGGTCTCCTCGTTCGCGCCTTGTGCCGGCGCCTGTCATGATGGGTATGCAGCTTCAATCACCCCGCGCGCGCCGGTCGGTCAAGGCGCGCGAATACGCGTGCGGTCTGGCGGCGAGGCGAAGATGCGGCCTCAATCGAGCCCCGGCTTGCCGCGCATCACCTTGGTGCGACCGTGGCGGGTCTTCGATTCGAGGCGGCGTTTCTTCGAGCCGAGCGTGGGGCGCGTCGGCACGCGCGGGCGCGGACGGCGGGTGGCGCGGCGGATCAGGTCCACCAGCCGGGCCAGCGCATCCTGGCGGTTGCGCTCCTGCAGGCGATGGTTCTGCGCGGTGATGACGATGACGCCTTCCTTCGTCAGACGCTGCCCGGCGAGCACCGCGAGGCGCTGTTTGACATCGTCCGGCAGGGAGGGCGACTTGGCCATGTCGAAGCGCAGCTGCACCGCACTGGCGACCTTGTTGACATTCTGGCCGCCCGGGCCCGAAGCACGGATGAAATGCTCCTCGATCTCGTCGGGATGAATGGCGATATGCGGCGTGATTTGAATCATGCTTTCGCCATACCATATGTGGAGTATAGGCTCACGCACCGGACGACGGACGGCACTGACACAAATTGGACGATCATCATGCTGCGTTATGTGAAATATGTTAACGGCGAACCGCGCGTGGTGACGGTGCCCCGCTGGGCGATCGTGCTGGGCGTTCTGGCCGCGCTGCTGGTCGGTTTTCTGGTGCTGATCCTCGCCGCAGGTGTGGCCCTCGTTGTGATTCCGCTCGCCCTCATCGCCGCAGCCGTCGCGGCGTGGTTCGGGCGTGGTCGCCGCGTGCCGCCGAAGCAGCCGGATTCGGATATCATCGACGCGGAATACCGCATCATCGAGCGGGACGAGAAACGCGACCGGCGCCCCTGAGCCCGGCAGCAGCCGCGACGTGCGTGAAAAACAGCTTGTGAAGAGACACGCACGAAAAAGGGCGCCAGCGGCGCCCTGATACCGTCTTTTCGGGAAAGCCGATCAGCCGATCACTTGATCTTGGCTTCCTTGAACGCGACGTGCTTCTTCGCCACGGGGTCGTACTTTTTCTTCGACAGCTTGTCGGTCATCGTGCGGGTGTTCTTCTTGGTCACATAGAAGAATCCAGTATCCGCCGTCGAGAGCAGCTTGATCTTGATCGTTGCAGCCTTGGCCATGATCCATCCTCTTGATGAAGCGTGCGGCCCGTGCCGCAAAACGCAAAGGGCCGGGTTGTCGCCCGGCCGAATTCGGAGGTTGTCTTGCCTCATACCGGCGCGCGCGTCAAGACTTTCGCGCGCCTTTCGCCGGGCGTACCGCTATCAAGGCGCCGGCCCGCCCGGCGCGATCACTTCGCCGCGATCACCGCGATCTCGACCGTGTATTGCGGCGCGGCGAGCTTCGCCTCGACCGTGGCGCGTGCGGGCGCGCAGCCCGGAGCAACCCAGCCGTCCCAGACCGTATTCATTTCCTGGAAGGTGCTCATGTCGGAAATCCAGATACTGGCCGAGAGCAGCTTCGTCTTGTCGGTGCCGGCCTTGGCCAGAAGATCATCGATGATCTGCAGGATTTCCTGCGTCTGCTCGGTGACGGATGCCCCGGCTTTCTCGCGCGCCACCTGTCCCGCCGTATAGACCGTGTCGCCATGCACCACGGCCATCGTCATGCGCGGGCCGGGTTCGATGCGTTCGATGCTCATCTGTGTCTCCCCTGTCGTGGTATCGCTACGGGGAGCCTTCATGCGCGTGCGTGCGACCGGCGTAAAGGGGGGAACGGACAATACCGCAATGGTGCGGCAATTACTCGTCTTCGCCGAAGCGGCTCGCGAGCAGTGCGGTGAGGGCGTCGAGCACGTCCTGCGCCTGGGCCCCGCTGGCGGCCACATCGATGGTCGTGCCGCGTGCGGCCGCAAGCGTCAGAAGGCCCATGATCGAGCGCCCGCCCACCGTCTCGCCGCAGCGCGTGACGGTTACCTCCGCATCGAAACGCTCAACGGTCTGCACGAATTTGGCGGAGGCGCGGGCGTGGAGCCCCTTGCGGTTGACCACCGGGAGCCGGCGCGCATGCGGCCCGATCTCCTCGAATCCGGCCGCTGCGGCCCCGGTTTCAGTCTCGGCCTGTTGCGCCTCTTCGTTCATGCGCCTGCCATGCCCTGCCATGATGGGATCTGTGTCATGCATCGCCTCATTTGCCCGCGAGCACGTGCGAGGCGACGTTGATGTATTTGCGTCCCGCCTCCTGGGCATGCATCACGGCCTCGCCGAGGCTCTCGCAATCGCGCACGCTGGCGAGCTTGATCAGCATGGGCAGATTGATCCCCGCCACCACCTCGACCTGGCGACCGGTCATGCAGGACAAGGCGAGATTCGACGGCGTACCGCCGAACATGTCGGTCAAGACGACTACGCCCGATCCAGTCTCGACCCGCGCCACGGCGTCGAGAATATCCGCCCGGCGGATCTCCATGTCGTCCTCGGGGCCGATCGTGATCGTCTCGATCTGCTCCTGCGGGCCCACGACATGCTCGAGCGCGGCGCGAAATTCCGTCGCCAGTCGCCCATGTGTGACGAGCACCATTCCAATCATATCGTCTCGTTTCCGGCGCCCGGTTGCGCGAAGCCGTTATTTTGTGCAGCGCGAAGCGCAGCGCAAGCAGAATGCGACAAGTTTTTCATCATTCCAAGTTTTTCATGATCCCGGGAAGGCATTTCGGGAAAAACCCTGCTCGGCGATGAGGGCCACCGGTGCCAGCGCATCCTCCCTGCGCAGCCGCAGAAAGGCAAGCTTCACGCCGAGACAATCGATCCCGCCTGCATCCTCGGGGGGGTGGCGCGGCGCCTGCGGATCAAGTTCGACGACAAGTCGCAGCAGGGCGGCTTCCAGGCAGGGCAGGCCGACGGCGATACCCGCGCCCCGCATTTCGGCGCAGCCATGCATCAGGCCCGGTGCGGAGACGATGACACGGCCATGGCATGCGCGCAGATGCACCCTGTCATCGGCGACGAGACGGGCGAAGCGGCCCTCCTGCCGGGCCCGGGCGATCAGGGAGAGGGCGAGCGACGTCTTGCCGGCGCCGGCAGGTCCGCGCAGCAGGATGGCGCCTTCGCCGATCACGAGCGCGGTTGCGTGGCACGATGTCTCGCAGACGTTCTCCGCATCGCCTTCCGCGCCGAGTTTCGGGAAAGGCGCTCGCACCGGCGGCACGTCAGGCCTCCGCTGCTGCCGGCAGGGTCACGACGAAGCGCGCGCCGAGCACCGGTCGGGTGCCGTCGGCGCCGGCTGGGCCCAGACGGTTCTGCGCGGTGATGGAGCCGCGATGCACCTGCATGATCTGCTGCGAGATTGACAGCCCGAGCCCCGAATTCTGGCCGAAACCCTGCTCGGGCCGGTCAGTATAAAAACGTTCGAAGACCCGCTCGAGGGCGTGTTCGGGAATGCCGGGCCCGTCATCATCGACGGTGAGAATGACCTTGTCGTCCTGCCGGGCGAGCCGCACGCGAACGTGTGCATCGGGAGGCGAGAACGAGCGGGCATTATCGACGAGATTGCGCAGGACCTGGCCGAGGCGGCTGTCATGGCCGTGCACGATATAGGGCGATGTCGTGTCGTCCGGCTCCGTATCCTCATCGTCGGCGGCGAACGCGCCATCGGCGGGCGCATTGCCCAGCTTCCGGCTCGGTGTCTTGCGCGCAAGGATTTTGACGCCCTCGCGCGTGTCGTCTTCCGCCTGCGGGGCGATCACCTCCATCACGATGGCGGCCTCCCCGGGCTGGCGGACATCATTGGCGATGGCGACCACGGCCTCGACGAGGCGCACCATGTTCACCGGCGCGGCTTCAGCGCGCGCGAGTTCCGCATCGAGGCGCGAGGCGTCGGAAATGTCGCTGATCAGGCGGTCGAGCCGGCGCACGTCGTGCTGGATCACCTCGAGCAGGCGCGCACGGGAATCCGCATTGCGTGCCAGCGGCAGGGTCTCTACCGCGCTGCGCAGGGAGGTGAGCGGGTTCTTCAATTCGTGTGCCACATCCGCCGCGAAGCTCTCGATCGCGTCGATGCGCTTGTAGAGCGCCTGGGTCATGTCACGCAGGGCCCCCGAAAGGTGGCCGATCTCGTCGGCGCGGTAGCTGAAATCCGGGATCTCCTGACGCGACTTGATCCCCCGCCGCACCCGCTCCGCAGCCTCGGCCAGACGCCGCACGGGTCCGGCAATCGCATTGGCCAGCAGGAAGGAGAGGACCAGCATCACCGAAGCGGCGACGAGGAAGACCTGCAGGAGCGCGAAGCGTTCGGAGGCAATGATGGCGTCGATATCGCCGCCCTGCGTCGAGAGCAACAGCGCCCCGCGGATGGTGCGCTGGCGCTGGATCGGCACCGCTACCGAGACGATGGTCTCTCCGGCCGGGTTGATCCGCACCACGCTCGCCGCCTGTCCGCCCAGGGACTGTTGCACTTCCGGGAAGACCCGCCCGCTGGTCGGGCCGATCGTCTCGATCAGGGGCGGGCGTTCGGTGACGAAGAGACTGCGGGCCCAGTTCCAGGCGCGTTGCAGAAAGGCCGTTTCGGGCTTGTCGAGGGGCGGCAGGTCGAGCCGCAGGATATCGCCGCGCGTATAGAGGGCGCGCGAATCCAGGATGAGCATGGAATCACGGTCATAAACCCGCGCGCGGGTGCCCGTGGGCGTGATCAGGCGCCGCAGCAGCGGGGCGACACGTTCCGGATTGATCGAGAATTCCAGCGGCGAGAACATGTCCTCGGCCAGTCCCGAGGTCTCGCCCAGCTGCATCTGCAACAAGGCATCCGGATCGATCTTGATGGTGTCGATTTCCACTGTGGCCGAGGCGGCGATGGCGCCGGCGATGATCTCGCCCTGCGTCATCAGGCTCTGCACACGGGCCTCGATCAGACCTTCGCGGAACTGGTTGAGATAGAGAAAGCCCACCAGGAGCGCCACCAGCCCGCCCAGATTGAGCATGACGATGCGGCGTGTGAGACTCGACGAGGAGCGCTGGGCGACGGCGCGCAGAAGGGAACGCAGGCGTGCCGCCACACGGGCGGGTCGCTTGCGTCCTGGCGGCATCGGGGCTGGAGCATCTGCCTCGCGGGCGCGAGTTCCCTCACCGGAAGCGGGCTCCCGGTCGGGGCGGAACGTCTCCGGATCGTTGGCCTGCGCGCGGCGCGCATCCACAGCTTCGTCCTTTCACCTGTGTGATCGCCCGGAGTGGATCAGGTTTCCCGGAACCTGTAGCCTACCCCGTAGAGTGTTTCGATCATGTCGAAATCCGTATCGACCACCTTGAACTTCTTGCGCAGGCGCTTGATGTGACTGTCGATGGTGCGATCATCCACATAGACCTGGTCGTCATAGGCCGCATCCATCAGGGCGTTGCGTGACTTCACCACGCCTGGACGCTGCGCCAGCGCCTGCAGGATCAGGAATTCCGTCACCGTCAGCGTCACCGGCTCGCCTCGCCAGGTGCAGGTATGGCGCTCGGGATCCATCACCAGTTGCCCGCGCTCGATCGCCTTGGCATCGGCCTCGCGCGCCGGGCCCGCCTCGCGCGGCGCGAAACGGCGCAGAACCGCCTTGACGCGCTCGACGAGCAGGCGCTGCGAGAAGGGTTTGCGGATGAAGTCGTCGGCGCCCATCTTCAGCCCGAACAGCTCGTCGATCTCCTCGTCCTTCGAGGTGAGGAAGATCACCGGCAGATCGGATTTCTGGCGCAGCCGCCGCAACAGCTCCATCCCGTCCATGCGCGGCATCTTGATGTCGAAGATGGCGAGATCGGGAGGCGACTGGCGCAGACCGTCCAGCGCCGAGGCACCGTCGGTGTAGGTCTGGATACGGTACCCTTCCGATTCGAGCGCGATCGACACGGAGGTCAGGATGTTGCGATCGTCATCCACAAGGGCGATGGTGGGCATCTGGGTTCCTCGGTTTCGTCTACGGGCCTGCGGCTGCGACAATGCGGCTCTCTCGGCAACGCCAGTGCAATCGGCCCAAATTATGACCATTAAGCACGCAGACGCATTTTCGGGCAAATTTCGCCTGTTAGGCAGATGGTGAGGAGAGGGTTGTGATGCAAGGTAACGGCGACGGCGCAGGCATGCGGGAGAGACAAAGCGCGGCTTCTCTGCCCGGCGCCGAGGCGGCGGGTTTCGATGCGCGCTGCCTCGCCCGCCATCTCCTGCGCACGATCCGCGCCGGCGCGCTCGCGACCTGCGACGCCTCCCGCGACGGCCATCCGCTCGCCACGCTGGTGAGCCTCGCCACCGCTATCGACGGCGCACCGCTCCTCCTGCTCTCGCAGCTTTCCGCCCATCGCAGCAATCTCGAGCGCGACCCCCGCGCCTCGCTGCTGCTCGCCGCCCGCGGCAAGGGCGATCCGCTCGCCCATCCGCGCCTGTCGCTGATCGGGCGGGTGCAGCGCCTCGACGATACCGATCAGGCAGCGCGCGCGCGAAGCCGCTTCCTCGCCCGCCATCCCAAGGCGAAACTCTATGCGGATTTCACCGATTTCGCCTGGTTTCGCATGGAGGTGGAGGCCGGTCATCTCAATGGCGGCTTCGCCCGCGCCGCCGCGCTCACGCGTGATGATCTGATCCTCGATCTCACCGGCGCCGAGTCCCTCCTCGCCGCCCATGACGGCGCGGTGACGCATATGAACGAGGATCATGCCGATGCACTCGCGCTCTACGCCACCCGCCTCGCGGGTACGGACGTGGATGGTGATGGCGCTTCGACGCCGGGCGGCGAATCTGTGCCAAGCGGCGTCTGGCGCACCACCGGCCTCGACCCGGAAGGCCTCGACCTCGCCTGCGGCGACCACTGCACCCGCGTCCCCTTCCCCGCCCCGGTCACCACGCCGGACGCCCTGCGCGCCCTGCTGGTGGATCTGGCGAGGAAGGCGCGGGGCTGATCTGCTTTAGCCTTTATGCGGGGCGAATCAGGGGAATGCCGGTTGACGTCTCGCTCTGCGCATTTATTGAAAGGCGCGTTCGCGGTCGCAGGGCCGCTTGCATGCAGCGTTTCGGGACGGATGCCGTCGGGCTTTGCCGGCTTTCGCATTGCCGGAGCGCCGGGGCGCTGCGAATATTGTCGAACGGGCCGGAGGCGCCATTGCCGCCGGACCCGCACCGGACTCCGGACGCCCCCCGATAACGGGAGACGGGCGCAACCAACAGGGAGGATAGTCTCGTGGAGAATATCGGCGTATTCAACCGCGCGAACGGCGCAGAGGCGATCGGCCTGCGCAATCTCAAGCGCGTCTACTGGAATTTCGAAGCGCCGGCACTCTATGAGCAGTCCCTGCAGCGCGACGAAGCGCAACTTGCCGCTGGCGGCGCGCTGGTCGCCGAGACCGGCGTGCATACGGGCCGTTCGCCCAGGGACAAGTTCGTCGTGCGCGATTCTGACACCGACGACAAGATCTGGTGGGATGCCAATGGCGCGATCACGCCGGAGCAGTTTGACACGCTCCTGCAGGATTTCATCACCCATGCCGAAGGCAAGGAGCTGTTTGCGCAGGACCTGTTCGGCGGCGCCGATCCGGCCTATCGGGTGCGCGCGCGCGTCTTCACCGAATTCGCCTGGCATTCGCTGTTCATCCGCAACCTGCTGCGCCGGCCCGACCGTGACCTGCTGCCCTCCTTCCAGCCCGATCTGACCATCATCGACCTGCCGAGCTTCCGCGCCGATCCGGCCCGCCACGGCTGCCGCTCGGAGACGGTGATCGCCATCGACTTCACCCGCAAGATCGTGTTGATCGGCGGCACGTCGTATGCTGGCGAGATGAAGAAATCGGTCTTCACCTACCTGAACTACATCCTGCCCGCGAAGAACGTCATGCCGATGCATTGCTCGGCCAACATGTCGAGCCCCTCGGACGTGGCCGTGTTCTTCGGCCTGTCTGGCACCGGCAAGACGACGCTCTCCAACGATCCCGACCGTCCGCTGATCGGTGATGACGAGCATGGCTGGGGCCCCAACGGCATCTTCAATTTCGAGGGCGGCTGCTACGCCAAGACGATCAAGCTCTCCGCCGATGCCGAGCCCGAGATCCACGCCACCACCCGCCGCTTCGGCACGGTGCTCGAGAATGTGGTGATCGATCCCGAAACGCGCGTGCCCGATTTCGACGACGGTTCCAAGACCGAGAACACGCGCTGCGCCTATCCGCTCGACTTCATCCCCAATGCCAGCGAGACCGGGCGCGGCGGGCATCCCAAGAACATCGTGATGCTCACCTGCGACGCTTTCGGCGTCTTGCCTCCCATCGCCAAGCTCACCAGCGCCGAGGCGATGTATCACTTCCTCTCCGGCTATACCGCCAAGGTGGCCGGCACCGAGAAGGGCGTGACCGAGCCGCAGGCGACCTTCTCGACCTGTTTCGGCGCCCCCTTCATGCCGCGCCCGCCCTCAATCTACGGCAATCTGCTGCGTGAACTGATCGCGCGCCACCACGTGGATTGCTGGCTGGTCAATACCGGCTGGACCGGCGGCAAGCACGGGATCGGTCGGCGCATGCCGATCCGCGTCACCCGTCGGCTTCTGACGGCGGCGCTGGACGGCTCGCTCTCCAAGGCCGATTTCCGCCGAGACCCGTATTTCGGGCTGGCCGTGCCCACCCATGTGCCGGGCGTCGAGCCGCATATCCTGACCCCGCACAAGACCTGGCAGGACAAGGCCGCCTTCGCCGAGACGGCGCAGAAGCTGATCGACATGTTCCAGGAGAATTTCAAGAGCTTCGAGGGCGAGGTCGATGCCGATGTCAGCGCCGCAGCGCCGCAGAAGCTGATCTGAAGAACCTGCTCGAAAGAGCCGTGAAAAGGACCGCCGGTGCACCGCGCATCGGCGGTTCTTTGTTCTGCGTGACCGGGCCGGTAGGGCCTGCACGGGAACCGGAATGTGTGAGGCGGCGTTATCGGGGCAAGTCCCGGAGGCGCCGGCATGTTGCATGATTCAGCAACCAACGGAACACGCAACATGCCGAAGTCGCCGGCCATTCACCTCCAAGATGGAGATTTCCCATGCTCGGATGGGCCTTGACCTTTCTCGTCATCGCGTTGATTGCAGCCGTCTTCGGATTCGGCGGCATTGCCGGCACCGCGATGAACATCGCGCAGATCATCTTCTTCGTCGCGATCGTGCTGTTCCTGATCTCGGCGATTGTCGGCGTCATGCGCGGACGATCCCCGCCGGTGTGAACGGCGCGGGCGATCCTCATGATGACAAAGGGCGCGGGGCCTCGGCCTCGCGCCTTTTTTGAGGTCAGGAATCGGGGGCGAGTTCCCATTCGATCCGCACCTGCGCCTCGAAGCGCAGGCTGCTCGGGGGCACGATCGGCACGGCGGAGGCGCCCTCCATGCGCGCCGCCGCCATGGGTTGCGCCTGGAGCCCACGTCCCGAGACCCCCGGATCGCCGATCATGCGCACGGCGCCGAGGCGCTCGCCTGTTGCATCGGCGAGGATTTCGGCCTGCCGGCGCGCATCTGCGACCGCCCGGCGCAGGGCCTCTTCCTCCGCCTCGTCCGAGGAATCGAGATGGAAGCTGATCGACTGGAAGGTCAGCGCTCCCAGTGCCAGGATATCGCCGGCCAGAGCTCCGATCCCGTCGATGTCGCGGCTCTCGATGCGCAGGCGGTGATCCGCGGTGAAGCCCGGCTCTGGGCGTTGCGCATCGTCCATGCGTCTGTTTTCCGGTGTCGCATAGACCTGGAAGGATGCCGTGCGGATATCCTCGCGCGCCACGCCGATCGCCTCCAGCCGCGCCAGAACCTCCTGCGTGCGCACATTGTTGGCATCGACCGCTTCGGGTACCTGCGGCGCGGCGGTCGTCACCGTGACGTGGATCTGCGCGTAATCCGGTGCGCGCTCGATACTGCCGGAGCCGGTCACCGCGATCACACCCGCGCGGTTTTCGGCGCGGGCCTGCGGCGCGAGGGCCAAAAATGCGACGGCGATCGCCATCAATGCAAGCGCAACGGCGCGCCTTCGCCCGGCTGGAACAGAGGGAAACGCATGGGTCTGGTCTCGGTACATGACTGTGCTCCTTCGCATCGATGCCGCCGACGAGAGCGCGGCTTTGCGGCGATTGCGCGGCGCGCCTACATCCGGAACACGCCGAAGCGGGTTTCAGGCACCGGGGCGTTCAGCGCGTGGCGTGATAGGGCGAGCTCTCTTCCTCGTATTTGGCCCGGATCGGGTCCTTGAAAGCCCTTTTCGACGACATAGGCCAGTGCGTGTCACCATTCTGTTTTCACCCCGCGGTGTTTTGTTGATGCACCATGCGTTCCGCGTCCTGATGCCATAGGGTGGGTTGATAGGGCACAATTGCGATTGAAGGGAGTATTTTCTTGAAATACAAGTTTAAATTGTATTTTTGGAGATCATAATGACATCTGCCGAAATCTCACGGATTATAAGGCGACAGGCGCTCGAAGTTGCGCATCGGGCTGGCCTAGGGCACCCCGGTGGCGATTTGTCCTGCGCAGATATTCTTGCAGTGCTTTTCGCGGAAGTTCTGCAATTTGAAATACAAGATCCCGAATGGCCCGGTCGCGACCGTTTCATTCTGAGCAAGGGGCATGCGTCGATTGCATATTATTCCGCGCTCGCTGCCGTAGGCCTATTGGAGCCCGGTAAACTCAACTCATTTGGGCTATTTGGGTCTCATCTGAGTGGCCATCCGGCGGTGACGAAGCTGGCCGTGGTGGAGGCCAGTACCGGTCCGCTCGGTCATGGGCTGCCTGTTGGTGTGGGCATGGCGCTCGGCTCAGTGCTCGGCTCAAATCGTTTCAATTGTTACGTCCTTGCGGGTGATGGCGAGCTTCAGGAAGGCAGCAACTGGGAGGCTGCCATGTTTGCCGCACATCGTCGGCTGGATAATCTTGTCTTGATTATTGACAGGAACCAGCTTCAGCATGGCGGCCCAACCGAAGAGATATGCAGCCTCGGAGATATTGGCGCCAAAATGAAGAGTTTTGGTTGGTTTGTCAAAGAAGTCGATGGCCATGATCACCAAGAGCTACGCATCGCTATGTCTCATGCTGAGCGTTGCGCGAGGCCCTATTGCATAATCGCTAATACTATTAAAGGCAAAGGCGTCTCCTTCATGGAGGGGCGAGCCGAATGGCATCATCGTATACCTGATACTCATGAGCTTCCTCTCGCGCTATCGGAAATCGAGGCTCAACAAGATGCCTGAATTTTTTGACTGTCGCACGACGTTTGCGGATGAGCTCACAAAATTGGCAGAACGTGACAATCGAATCGTTGTTGTTGTCAATGATTCAGTCTCATCCGGAAAACTGTCGATGTTTGCCAAGCGATTTCCTGACCGGCTCATCAATGTTGGCATAGCCGAGCAGAATATGGTCGGTATTGCAGCAGGGCTCGCCCGAACCGGTTTGACGCCAATCGTTTCTGCAGCGTCGTGCTTCCTGACAGGACGCGCAATGGAGCAGATCAAAGTCGATATTGCGTATTCAGCCGCGAATGTGACGCTTGTCGGAATGAGTCCTGGTGTCTCTTATGGCGCACTCGGTGCTACACACCATTCCATTGAAGATGTATCGTGGATGCGCGCAATTCCAAGTCTGCCGATTGCAGTCCCTTCTGACGATATCGACAGTGCAGGTGCTTTGAAGGCTGCGCTAGAAATTGGTGGTCCTGCATTCATCCGGATTCCCAGAACTCCGCTGCCGCGCCTTGACTGCCTGCAGACACCGTTCAGATTCGGTTCGCATCGCGTTTTGCGTGAAGGGGCGGATATTCTTTTCTGTTGCAATGGAGTGTTGACACACCTTGCATTATCGGTGGCTGAGCGCCTTGCCAAGTCGGGCATCCATGTGCGGGTTCTGGAGGTCGCTAGTGTCAGGCCGCTCGATTCGGTAGCGTTGGCGCGCCACGCAGAGGGCGTCAAAGGTGTGGTGACGGTCGAGGAAGGAGTTACCAGTGGCGGTATGGGAAGCGCCGTCGTTGCGGCCGTGACGCGCGTGAGGGCTGTTCATACTTTGAGCCTCGGCATTGATGCTTTCGCGCCGACTGGGAGTCCGGAGCAGATCATGCATGCTTATGGCCTGGATCTGGACGGGCTTCATGCAACGATCCACAAGTGGTTTTCTGCGAGACTCGCCGCATGATGTCCGCTTATCGCGTGCTGATGTGCATCCGGGGCGCCAACTGAAATGGATCCTCTCGTTCTCACCGCGATCCTGTTCGCGTCCTTCCTGCACGCGGCCTGGAACGCGCTCGTCAAGGCGAATGTCGATCGGTTCACGATGATGCTGATGATCGCTGTCGTACAGACGGCGATCGCATGCGTGATCCTCCCTTTCGTTCCGCTGCCCGGCGCGTCAGTCTGGCCCTGGCTGCTGCTGACCGCGATTCCGCACACGACCTACAAGGTTTTCCTGGCGCGCGCCTACGATACGGGTGAGCTCGCGCGCGTTTATCCGATCATGCGCGGGCTGACGCTCGCTCTCGTGACCGGCGCTTCGGTCGGGCTTCTCGGAGAAAGCATCCCGCCGCTCGGGCTCGTCGGTGTCGGAGTCATCGGGGTGGGGGTTGTGGCGTTGTCCGGCCCCGGCGCCGGGGCACTTGCGGGAGCCCGTGTGACGACCCTCGTCTTGACCCTCGGCGCTGCGGCGAGTGCAGCGGCCTATACCGTCATCGACGGCATAGGGGTCCGGCTGGCGGGAGAAGTCGCGTCATTCGCGGCCTGGATGTTCGTCCTCGACGGCCTCGGCATGATCCTCTATGCCGCCATCACACGTGGACGACTGAGTTTTGCCGCCATGGCACCGCATTGGCGGGTCGGGCTCCTTGCCGGATCGATCGCCTTCACCTGCTACTGGATCGCCCTGTGGGCGCTCGCTCACGCGCCAATCGCCCTTGTCGCTGCGCTTCGCGAGACGAGCATCCTCTTCGCGTTGGCGCTGGCGCGCCTACGGCTGTCTGAGCGGCTCGACAGAGCGAAGCTGTCTGGCGCAGGGGCGGTCCTGCTAGGCATCATTCTGATCAGGCTCGCCTGATTTGCCGCTTGCGGGAATTCGGATCGACATCCCTGGGCGCGCGGGGCGGCAGGCGCACCTACATCCGGAACACGCCGAAGCGGGTCTCGGTGACGGGTGCATTCAGCGTCGCGGCGAGGGCGAGGCCGAGCACGCGGCGGGTCTCGGAGGGCAGGATGATACCGTCATCCCACAGCCGGGCCGTGGCGTGATAGGGCGAGCCCTCTTCCTCGTATTTGGCGCGGATCGGGTCCTTGAAGGCCTCTTCCTCCTCCGCTGGCCAGGACTTGCCCTCGGCTTCGAGATTGTCGCGCCGGACCGTGGCCAGCACGCTTGCCGCCTGTTCGCCGCCCATCACCGAGATCCGCGAATTCGGCCAGGTGAAGAGGAAGCGGGGCGAGTAGGCGCGCCCGCACATGCCGTAATTCCCCGCTCCGAAGGAACCGCCGACGAGCAGGGTCAGCTTGGGCACCTGTGCGCAGGCCACCGCCGTGACGAGTTTCGCCCCGTCCTTGGCGATGCCGCCCGCCTCGTATTCGCGCCCGACCATGAAGCCGGTGATATTCTGCAGGAAGAGCAGCGGAATCCGCCGCTGGCAGCACAATTCGATGAAATGCGCGCCCTTCTGGGCGCTCTCCGAGAAAAGGATGCCGTTATTGGCGATGATGCCCACCGGCATTCCCATCAGCCGCGCGAAGCCGGTGACCAGCGTGGTGCCGAAAAGACGCTTGAACTCGTCGAATTCCGAAGCATCGACCAGCCGCGCGATCAACTCGCGGATATCGTATTGCTTCTTGAGATCGGTGGGGATGATCGCGTCGAGCTCGGCGGTGTCGTAATAGGGCGCCACCGGCTCGGCGATGGCAAGATCGGTCTGTTTGCGGGTGTTGAGGGTGCCCACGATGCGGCGCACGATGGAGAGCGCATGCACGTCGTCGGTGGCGTAGTGATCCGCGACACCCGATTGCCGGGCATGCACGTCGGCCCCGCCGAGATCCTCCGCCGTGACCACCTCGCCCGTTGCGGCCTTCACCAGAGGCGGGCCGCCGAGGAATATGGTGCCCTGGCGGCGCACGATCACGGTCTCGTCCGACATGGCCGGCACATAGGCGCCGCCGGCGGTGCAGGAGCCCATAACGCAGGCGATCTGGGGGATGCCCATCGATGAGAGCTGGGCCTGATTGTAGAAGATGCGCCCGAAATGCTCGCGATCGGGAAAGACTTCCGTCTGATGCGGCAGGTTGGCGCCGCCGGAATCGACGAGATAGATGCAGGGCAGGCGGTTTTCGCGGGCGACTTCCTGGGCGCGCAGATGCTTCTTCACCGTCATGGGATAGTAGGTGCCGCCCTTGATGGTGGAATCATTGCACACGATCATCACCTCGCGGCCCGCCACGCGCCCGATCCCGGTGATCAACCCGGCCCCGTGAATGGCGTCGTCATACATCCCGAAAGCCGCCAGCGCCCCGATCTCGAGGAAGGGCGCGCCGGGATCGAGCAGGCGCATGACGCGCTCGCGCGGCAGCAGCTTGCCCCGGGCGAGATGGCGCTCGCGGGCGCGCTGCGAGCCGCCGGCGGCGACCGCCTCGCGGCGATGGCGCAACTCCTCGGCAAGGCGCGCCCATTGCGCCGCATTCTCGCGCGCGCTTTCGGAATTCACATCGATCTGGCTCTGGATGACTGACACGGCCCTCACGCTCCCGATCCGTTTCTTCTCGCTGCCTCCACCTATGGGTCAGGATGCGCGGCGCATCAAGCGCGAAACCGGCCGGCGGGGGGCTCAGCGTCCGTGCAGGCGGTCGATGACCCGTTGCAGTCGCGTCATGTCGGCGAATATCTCGTGAATCGACGCTTCAAGATTGATATCGAAGCGCAGGATCGAGGGCATGGCCAGCAGGTCCTGCCGGCGCGGAATTGCCATATAGAACCAGTCTCCATCGAACACGGCGGTGAGCGGTGCATCGCGGCCCTGGCCGCCGATCTCATCGTCTATCGTGATCAGCGCGCGAGCGAGCCCCGGCGTGATGGTGGCGCGGGCGAGATCGGCATCGGCGCTATAGACAGCGAATCGCTCCTCGAATGCCGCATCGTCGAACACCACGCGCTCCCGGTGGCGCCGATGGCCGAGCGTCAGCGCTTCGGCGACACGGTTGAGCACCCCGCCGTAATCGCGCGCGACATGGATCATGGGCGAGACGGGATAGGGCGCGCGCACCTTCACGAGGAGCCCCTTGAAGACGGTGCGCCGGTTGCTGTTCCGCCCGCGCGTCACCTGCTCGAGATGGGCTTGCGCGACCTCGAAGGGCGTGCCGCGGCGACTGCCGCTCACATGATGTTCGATATCGGCGCGGTTGTGTCCGCCGACGAGATTGCGTGTGCGAAACGCCTCGGCGAATTGTGGATCGCGGGAGCTTGCACTGTAATCGAGATTGCCGATGAAGCCGGTGATCTCGGGCATCACGATGGCGAACATCCGGTCGCGCCAGCCGCGCGCGCGACGCCGCACCAGCATGTAGCCGATGACGCCGACCATCGCTTCGCCTAAGACGAGGGGGCCGAGGTAATCTTCGCCGACATAATCCCAGGTCACGAAACCGGCGAAGAGTGCCAGCGCGATCAGGGCCGCCAGTTCGAGCAGCGCGCGCTGTACGGCCGCTTTGCGCTGGCGCTGCAACGTGTCGAGACGCGGGAGCAAACGTGTCCGGTAGATTTCCGCGAAGCCACGCTCCAGCTCGTGGATTTCCTTGAAATCGCGCTTTGACAAACTTCGATCTCCGCTATCAACGGAATTGATCGTGACACGGATATCTTGCACTTCCGTTTCCCGGGTCATCGCACGCATAATGGGGCCATGACCGAATCCGATCGCAAGACGACAATCGATGCCCTGTTCGACGCCGCCGGCTCCGTGCGCGAGCGCGCGCATGCGCCCTATTCGCGCTTCCGCGTCGGCGCCGCCGTGATCGACGAGACGGGCGCGCTTCATACCGGCTGCAATGTCGAGAATGCCGCTTATCCCGAAGGCATCTGCGCCGAAGCGGCGGCGATCGCGGCGATGGTGGCCGGCGGCGGCAGACGGATCCGCGCCATCGCCGTGATCGGCTCCGGCCCGGCCATGACGACGCCCTGTGGCGGTTGCCGGCAACGCATCCGCGAATTTGCCGATGCCGATACCCGGATCCTTCTGCACGATCCGGTGACGGATGCGCGCCACAGCCTCTCACCGGAAGAATTGCTGCCACTCGCCTTCGGCCCTGCCAATCTGAAGGACGAGATCCGATGAGCGAGGACTACGACGCCGCCATCGCCGAAGCGCGCGCGGCGCTCATGCGGGCGGATTTTCCGCGCGATCACGCCTGCGCCATCGTGCTCGGGACCGGGCTCGGCGCGCTGGTCGATGATCTCGAAGACCCGGTCGGCCTCGATTACACCGCGATCCCGCATTTTCCGAAAAGCGCGGTGAGCGGCCATGCCGGACGGCTCGTCTCAGGCCGCCTCGCCGGGCGGCGGGTGCTGCTGATGCAGGGGCGCAAGCATTATTACGAAACCGGCGACGCCCAGGCGATGCGGGTGCCGCTCGGCCTCCTCGCAGCGCTCGGGGCCCCGCCCCTCGTCCTGACCAGCGCCGCCGGCTCCACCCGCGCGGAAATCCCGCCTGGATCGCTCGCCATGATCACAGATCACATCGCATTCTCCGGCCTCAACCCGCTGATCGGCGAGGCGGATGAACGGCGTTTCGTGCCGATGTCGCAAGCCTACGATCCCGATCTCGCAGCACTGCTCGAAGGTGCTGCGCGCGCAACCGGGGTGATGCTGGCGCGCGGGGTTTACATGTGGTTTTCCGGGCCGAGCTTCGAGACGCCGGCGGAGATCCGCATGGCGCAGGTCATGGGGGCCGATTTCGTCGGCATGTCCACCGTGCCGGAGGTGGTCCTCGCCCGTTACTACGGGCTGCGCGTGGCTGGCATCTCGACCATAACCAACATGGCGGCGGGGCTGTCGCAGACCGCGCCCGCTCATGATGAGACCAAACGCGTCGCGGCGCAGGCGAGCGGGGATCTGCGGGCGCTGCTGGCCGGCTTTGTTGCCTCGCTGCCCGCAGGATCGGGGGAAGACAGATGAGCGAAGCGGATTTTCTCCCCCAGGAAGTCATCCGGGCGCTACGCGACGGGCACGAGCCGCAGCCTGAGGATATCGCGCGTTTCATCGCCGGGCTGACCGATGGGCGTGTTGGCGAGGGCCAGGCGGCGGCTTTCGCCATGGCGGTCTTCTTCCGGGGCCTGTCGCGTGCGGGCCGCGTGGCGCTCACGCACGCCATGACAGAATCGGGCCGGGTGCTCGCATGGGACCTGCCCGGCCCCGTCCTCGACAAGCATTCGACGGGTGGCGTGGGCGATTGCATCAGCCTCGCGCTCGCACCGGCGGTCGCGGCTTGTGGCGGTTTCGTGCCGATGATTTCCGGGCGTGGCCTCGGCCATACCGGCGGCACCCTCGACAAGCTCGATTCGATCCCCGGCTATGTCTCCCAGCCCGGGATCGACGCCTTCCGCAAGACCGTGCGCGAGGCCGGCTGCGCCATTATCGGCCAGACGGCAGATCTGGCCCCGGCGGACCGGTGCCTCTACGCCATCCGCGACGTCACCGCCACGGTCGAATCGATCGATCTGATCACCGCCTCGATCCTCTCCAAGAAGCTCGCGGCGGGGCTCGACGGGCTGGTCATGGACGTCAAGACCGGATCCGGCGCCTTCATGCCCGATCTCGCCGGATCGCGGGCGCTCGCGCAAAGCATCGTCGATGTGGCCGAGGGCGCCGGGCTGCCGACGCGGGCGCTGATCACCGACATGAGCGAGCCGCTGGCCCCCGCCGCCGGGAACGCGCGCGAGGTCGCCTTCATCATCGCCTATCTGAAGGGCGCGCATGCCGATTCGCGTTTCCATGCGGTGAATTGCGCGCTCGGCGGCGCCATGCTCGCGCTCGGAGGGCTCGCGCGCGATGCGTCCGAGGGTGAAGCCATGATTGCGCGGGCGATCGCCTCGGGCGCGGCAGCCGGGCGTTTCGCGCGCATGGTCGCGGCGCTCGGCGGCCCCGCCGATCTGGTCGAGCGTCCCGAAACGCATCTCACGGCTGCGCCCGTGATGCGCGACGTCACGGCGCCGCGCGCGGGCTACATCGCGCGCATCGCCACCCGCGAGATCGGCCTCGCCGTGGTCACGCTCGGCGGCGGTCGGGTGCAGCCGGGGGATGAAATCGATCACCGGGTTGGCGTCGATGCGCTTGCGGGATGCGGCACGAAGGTCGATGCTGGTACCGTACTGGCGCGCGTGCATGCGCGCGACGAGGAGGCAACGTGTTCCGCTTGCGCGCGCATCCTCGACGCTTTCACGATCGCCGATACGCAACCCGGCCCCGCAGCACTCGTCGCCGAACGTATCGGCGGCTGAGCGGCGTGAGGCCCCGTCGAAGAGGATGAACGCCCGTGACCTTGCTCGTCGCACTTTCGGGATGGGATGCCCAGACCTGGGTCGATCGTTTCGCCGCGCTCCTGCCGGACCGTAATGTCGTCGCCCTCGGCGAGCCCTTCGACCGGCGCGAGGTGCATTATGCGGTGACCTGGAAGCACCCGCCCGGCTCGCTGGCCGGCCTGCCCAATCTTGCCGCGATCTTCTCCCTCGGCGCCGGCGTTGATCACCTGATGGGCGATGACCGCCTGCCGGACGTGCCGATCGTGCGTGTGGTGGATCAGGATCTCACCGGGCGGATGAGCGAATATGTTGTGATGCATGCGCTGATGCATCTGCGCCAGCAGCCGCGCTACATGGCGCAGCAGCGCCGCGGCGTCTGGGAGGATGACCGCTCCCAGCCCGCCGCCCACGAGGTCCGCGTCGGCGTGATGGGCCTCGGCGTGCTCGGCATCGATGCCGCACGCAAGCTCAGGATGATGGGTTTCGACGTGGCCGGCTGGTCGCGCTCGCCCAAGGATATCGCCGATTTCCCGACATTTGCCGGCGAGGACGGCCTTGCCGCCTTCCTCGCGCGCACTGACATCCTCGTGGTGCTCTTGCCGCTGACCGATGCGACGCAGGGCATCCTTGATTACGAACTCTTCGCGCAACTCCCCCGCGACGGGCGGCTCGGCGGCCCGGTCGTGATCAATGCCGGGCGCGGCGGGCTGCAGAACGAGCCCGATATCCTGCGCGCCCTTGATGACGGCAAGCTGAAAGCCGCGAGCCTCGATGTCTTCGTCGAGGAGCCGCTGCCGCCGGATTCGCCCCTGTGGCAGCGCGAGGAAATCCTCATCACGCCCCACAACGCCGCACTCAGCGCCCCCGACGCCATCGCCGCCCAGATCGCCGACCAGATCAGGAATGTCGAATCCGGCGGCGCCCTGCGCAACCTGGTCGATCGCGCCCGGGGGTATTGAGCGGGGCGGGGCACGGCCTTCATGCAGGCAATCTCCCCACTCCACGGCGGGGGAGGGGAGTTGCGGCGCGCGCTTGATGGAGGGCGAACCTTCGCGCCACGAGGGGCACCCGGTCATGCCGAGCGGGCGATGCAGCGCACTCTCCCCTCACCCCCAACCGCCGGAAATCTCTACGGAGGTGACGAGGTCGAAGCCGGCATCGGGGGCGACATCGACATGCAGGACGATCTGGCCGGATTCGGCGACGGGGCGGCCGCTATGGCCGGCATCGCGCAAAAGCGCCATCACATGCATGAAGCGTTCATGCGCGACGAAGATGTCGAAGCGGTGCTCGTCGCGCGAGGAGATGCCGAAATGATCGGCGTCGATATCATCGAACCGCGCCGGCCATTGCAGGGCGCGGGCACGAAGCTGCTCCAGTGTCGCGCCCCAGAAGGTGACCTCCACATGGCCGAGATCATGCGGCCCGGCCGCATCATCCATCACGCCGAGACCCTTCACCCTGGCGACGCCGGTATCGTGATAGGAGGCGAGGACGACGTCGAAGCGCAGCGTCTCGATGCGCACGCGGATGGCGCGTCTGGTGCTGTTGCCCGCAGCGCTCACGCCGCCTTTCCCCGCGCAGCCCCGCCGCCGGCTTCCGTGCGCAGCCAGGCCTCGCCGCAGGCCTTGGCGAGATCGCGCACGCGCAGGATGTAGCTCTGGCGCTCGGTCACCGAGATCACGCCACGCGCATCGAGCAGGTTGAAGACGTGGCTGGCCTTGAGGCACTGGTCATAGGCGGGCAGCACCATCTCGTGATGATCGCCCCTGTCGCCCGCAGCGAGGATGGCGCGGCAGGCTTCTTCCGCGTCGCGGAAATGGCGAAACAGCGCTTCGACATCGGCATGCTCGAAATTGTAGCGCGAATATTCCTTCTCCGCCTGGAGGAAGACATCGCCGTAAGTGACGCGGTTTTCACCCTCGCCGCCGTTGAAATTCAGGTCGTAGACGTTCTCGACGCCCTGCACATACATGGCCAGCCGCTCGAGCCCATAGGTCAGCTCGCCCGCGACAGGTGAGCATTCGAAGCCGAGCACCTGCTGGAAATAGGTGAATTGCGAGACCTCCATCCCGTCGCACCAGCATTCCCAGCCCAGCCCCCAGGCGCCGAGCGTCGGGCTCTCCCAGTCATCCTCGACGAAACGCACGTCGTGCAGGTCGGTATCGATGCCGATGGCGCGCAGGCTCTCGAGATAGAGATCCTGGATATCGGGCGGGCTCGGCTTCAGGATGGCCTGGAACTGATAATAGTGCTGCAACCGGTTCGGATTCTCGCCGTAGCGCCCGTCCGTGGGGCGGCGCGAGGGCTGCACATAGGCCGCGTTCCACGCCTTCGGCCCGAGCGAGCGCAGGGTGGTGGCGGGATGGAAGGTGCCCGCACCCACTTCCATGTCGTAGGGCTGGAGGATGACGCAGCCGCGCTCCGCCCAGAATCGCTGCAATGTCAGGATCAGCCCCTGGAAGGAGCGTTTCGGGTCCATATCGGCAGCCATGACGGGGCCTCTCTCGCGCGCAAATTCGACATCGGCACCCTTAATTTGCCCGTGCGACAAGTCAAGCGGCGCGGATGACGGCGCAGGGCGAACGCGTGTGTTCACACTGCAACCGGATCGCGCGCCGTCTGTTCGGTACAGGCTTCAGCCATTACGCGTACAGCCCTGCGACTGGTCATGACGCCGGCGAGGTTTCAACAAATTGCCGTACCCGTGAAAGCAGGAAACCGATGCCGAAGCCCGGATCTTTTTCTCGCCGCATGGAAATCTCTTTTCCGTAGGACGTCGGCAAGCCATCCAAGCGTTTCGGTTTTCCGGCCGGAAAATTCCAGTTGAAACATGGTGCAGCCAACGCCGCAACGTCGTTTCGAACTGAAACCAATTCGTTCGAATATATGAGAATTGGCAATTAAAATCAATAAACATACAGCAAAGTCTATTTTAGAATTATATTAATTTAGAATTAGAATAAATTTTTTTATTGACTCTATGTATTCAATTATTAATAGCTACGTCGCGTTTGGTCAGCGAGCGTATTCCTGCATCGACTCGCGACTCCAACATCTTGTTCTGCTGCGCTGACTGCGTGTGCTATTCGCAGGTGCGCACCAAATTATGAGAAACGACATGAAGACCCGCTTCGTTCGCGCCGCATCCCTCGCTTTCGCAGCAACCCTTCCGCTCACGGTCACGCCGGTCATGGCGGACGAAATCCGCTTCACCGATCACGAAGAGCGCGTGGTAACCCTGTCCGCCCCGGCGGAGCGGATCGCCTCGATCCCGATTCCGATGGCCTCGACGCTGATCGCGATCGATGGCGGCACGGAACGGCTCGTGGGGATGAATCCGACGGCGAAATCCGCCATCATGGAGGGCATTCTCGGGCGGATATTCCCCGAAGCCCGCGAGATCCCCTCGGATATCACGGCGCCGAACTTCATCCCGAATGTCGAGGAACTGGCACGGGTCAATCCCGATCTCGTGATTCAATGGGCCGGACGCGGGCCGGATTACGTCGATCCGATCACCAATGCGGGCCTCGACCTGATGACGATCATGTACGGCACCGAGGAGCGTACGCGCGAATACATGACCATGGCCGCAACAGCCATGGGCAAGCCGGAGCGCATCGAACAGATCATCGACTGGCGCGCGGCGGTCGAGGCCGATATTGCGGCGCGCACGGCGACGATCCCGGAGGATGAGCGCCCCACGGTCCTCTACCTGCTGCGTGCTCAGGAAAACCTGCGCGCCTCCGGAACGGAAAACAATTACAATGCCTGGTATCACATGCTCGCAGGCGGTCGGAATGCCGCCGATGACCTGGTCGGGGGCTGGTCGGATATCAGCGTCGAACAGATCGCCGCCTGGGATCCGGAGGTGATCTTCCTCAATTCCTTCGAGGCCGATCTGACACTCGCGCGCATCCTCGACGATCCGATCCTGTCGCTCACCAGTGCCGCGCAATCAGGGCGCGTCTACAAGATGCCGCTCGGCGGTTATCGCTGGGATCCGCCCAACCAGGAGAGCCCGCTGACCTGGATGTGGACGGCCAATCTGCTGCATCCGGA
>Ga0008835_100445_pt1 | contig 39878 bp, 34 predicted proteins | sample HotLakConsoUCCRE_FD_62215 | JGI IMG/M metagenome (GOLD analysis project Ga0008835, IMG submission 62215) | Hypersaline microbial mat communities from Hot Lake, Washington, USA - Hot Lake Consortium UCC-RE (Hybrid Assembly) ... | reverse complement strand
AACGTGGAGACCCTCGATCCGGCGCTGGCCCCCGGGGAGATAGCCACCGAGACGGTGGAGAACGCCGCGCTCGACACGGTGATGACCAACAGCTTCGGCTTCGGTGGCACGAACGGCTCGATGCTCCTTTCACGGCTGCAGGACTGAACGCATGACCCTTTCCATGGCCGGCAAGCGCGGACTCATCATGGGTGTCGCGAACGAACGCTCGATCGCCTGGGGGATCGCCAGATCCCTGCACGAGGCGGGGGCGGATCTGGCCTTCACGTACCAGGGCGACCAGCTGCTGAAGCGGGTGCAGCCGCTCGTGACCTCCATCGGCCAGGAGCTGATCATCGAGGCGGACGTGACCGACGATGCCTCTCTCGACGCGGCCTTTGCCGAGCTCAAGGACAGATGGGGGACGATCGACTTTCTCGTTCATGCCATCGCCTATTCCGACAAGACCGAGCTTGCCGGCCGGTTCGCCGATACGAGCCGCGCGAACTTCCTCAACTCGCTCAACATCTCCTGCTACAGCTTCATCGACGTCGCCCGCCGGGCATCGGACCTGATGCCCGAGGGCGGCAGCCTCGTGACGCTGACCTACATGGGGTCGCGTTCGGTGATCCCGTTCTACAACGTCATGGGCGTGGCCAAGGCGGCGCTGGAGGCGGCGACGCGCTATCTCGCCAACGACCTCGGCCCGCGCGGTATCCGCGTGAACGCGATCAGCCCCGGCCCGATGAAGACGCTGGCGGGCGCCGCCGTCACCGGCGCGCGGCGCACCTTCCGCCATGCCGAGACCAACGCGCCGATGCGCGCCAACGCCACGCTCTCGGCGGTGGGCGGTACGGCGGTCTGGCTCTGCTCCGACGCCGGGGCCTGCACCACGGGCGAGATCATCCATGTTGACGGCGGGTATCACGTGCTGGGCATGCCCCAGCCCGAGACGATGCCGACCCCGGTGGATGCGACCTGAGCGGGACGGTTTCGGCAGGCTGAACGGAAAAGGGGCCAAGTCGATGGCCGACGCGAAACCCTGGCGCAACATCTACGGGCGGACCAAGGGCAAGGGGCTGCGGCCCGCCCAGGAGGCCTATCTCTCCGAGGATCTCGCGGGGCTGGCCCCGGGGCCCGTGGGCTGGGACGTAAATCCCGAACGGCGCCCGCTCGATCTTGCAGCGCGGTTCGGCGGCAGGCCGGTCTGGCTCGAGATCGGTTTCGGCGGGGGCGAGCACATGGTCCACCAGGCCGGGCGCAACCCTGACATCGGGATCATCGGCTGCGAGCCCTACATCAATGGCGTGGCGATGCTCCTCGGCAGGATCCGGTCAGCGGGGGTGGAGAACCTCGCCGTGCATCCGGGCGACGTGCGCGATCTCTTCGACGTGCTGCCGGACGCCAGCATCGCGAGAGCGTTCCTGCTCTACCCCGACCCCTGGCCGAAAAAGAAGCACTGGAAGCGCCGCTTCGTCACGCCGCAGTTCCTGGCCCCCCTGCGGCGCGTACTGAAGCCGGACGCGGAGTTCCGCGTGGCCACGGATATCCCCGATTACGTGCGCCAGACGCTGGAGGAAGTGCCGAAGGCCGGGTACCGGTGGCTGGCCGAGGGTCCCTCGGACTGGCGGGCGCCGTGGGCGGACTGGAGTCCGACGCGCTACGAACAGAAGGCCCTGCGAGAAGGGCGCGTGCCCCATTACCTGACCTTCCGCCGCCTCTGAGCCGCCGCTCGTCCGCCCTGACGGACGATCTCGCCCCGTCACCCTGACAGGAGACCTCTGCCGGTCTCAGGCCCGGTGCGCGCCGTCGGCGAGGGACTTGACGAAGGCCAGCACCGTCTCGGGGCTGTCGCCCGCGGCGATCCGCTCCACGATGGCCGAGCCCACGACGGCGCCGTCGGCCACGCCCGCGATGGCCTCCGCCGCCTCGGGCGTGCGGATGCCGAAGCCCACGATAACCGGCAGATCCGTCTGCGCCTTGATCCGCGCCACCTCGGGGCCGACATCCGTGGCCTGGGCCGCCGCCGCCCCGGTGATCCCGGTGATGGACACATAATAGACGAAGCCGGAGGTATTCTGCAGCACCACGGGCAGACGCCGGTCGTCCGTGGTGGGCGTCGCAAGGCGGATGAAGTTCAGCCCCGCCTTCTGCGCCGGGATGCAAAGCTCCGGGTCCTCCTCGGGCGGCAGGTCCACCACGATGAGCCCGTCGACGCCCGCGTCCTTCGCCTCGGCGAGAAAGGTCTCGACCCCCATGATGTAGATCGGGTTGTAATAGCCCATGAGCACCACAGGGGTGGTATCGTCCCCGGCGCGCAGCGCGCGGACCATGTCGAGGGTCTTGCGCAGGGTCTGTCCGCCGTCCAGGGCGCGTTGACCCGCGAGCTGGATCGTCGGGCCGTCGGCCATCGGATCGGTGAAGGGCACGCCCAGCTCGATCACGTCGACGCCTGCGCCGGGCAGACCCTTCAGCACCGCCAGAGAGGTCTCGTGGTCCGGATCTCCGGCCATGATGTAGGCCACGAAGCCCTTGCGGCCCTCGGCCCGAAGCTTCGCGAACTTGGCGTCGATGCGTGTCATGGCTGGTCCCCGTCGCCCCTGCGGCGCGAGATGTCCCCCATCGTCGGGCCGAGTGCAAGGCCGAGTGCACGAACGTGGTTTCGTCCCGTTTGCGCCGGGTCGGTCCCCGCACGCCTGTCACGCGCGGGGAAGGGGAGTTGCCCCCGCCCGGGTTCCCGGCCCGGTTCACCCCCGGGTCCTCGACAATCAAGTGTCCGACGGGGCCTCAGTCCGCGGCCGGGGCCTGGCCGATCATCCAGCGGGTTCCGAACCGGTCCGTGAGCGCCCCGAAGAGCGGCGCCCAGAAGCTCGGCTCGAGCGTCATTCGGATCTCTCCGCCCTCCGCCAGCCCGTCCCAGACGCGGCGCGTCTCCTCTTCCGTGGCGAATTCCACATGCAGGTTGCAGCCGGCCATGGCGGGGGACTGGCCCGAGGGGTCGTCGCTGCCGTAGATCCAGCCCTCGCCGACCTTCAGCGCCGCGTGCATCACGGCCTCCGGCGGCACGCCGGGCATGGCGTCGGCCTCGTCGCCCGGCATGTCGGAGAAGGCCATGATCTCGGGCTCCGCGCCGAAGATCCGGCCGTAGGTCGCGAACGCCTCTCGGGCGGTGTTCTTGAAGAAGAGGTAGGGGATGGGCTGCATGGCCGGGCTCCTCTGGCGGGGTCGGGGCATGCTCTCATGGTCTGCGCGTTGCGCCAAGCGGTTCAGCCACCGTCGAAGGTCTCCTCCGCCACCCAGGCCTCGCGCGGGGCGTCGAAGGCCGCCCAGAACGCCTCGGCGATCAGCGCTGGCGCGAAGGGCGTGTCCTCCTTGATGGCGCCGTTGATCGTGATCGTGCGGAAATTGATCCCCGCCTCGTGAAACGCCTTCGCGGAGGAGAGCGCCAGCCCGCGCATCGCGGACTTGCCCGCCGTGAGCGAGGGCGAGCCCGATCCGCCCTGGGGCCTCAGCGCCGTGCCGCCGCCGGTCCAGAGCACCGTGCCGCGGCCCGCCGCCTGCATCGCGGGCACCACGCCTTGGGTCGCGGCCAGCGCCGCGGTGGCGGAGACGCGCAGCTCCGCGTCCAGCGTCTCCGGGGATAGCTCCAGCGGCCCCACGGCCAGAAAGCGGCTGACGTTGTAGATCAGCGCCGCGGGCGGTCCGGCCCAGGCGATGGCCTCATGGATGGCCGCCCGGAGGCTGGCGAAATCGGCGCTGTCGGCGGCGAAGGGCCGGGCGGTGCCGCCCCCGGCCTCGATCTGCGCGCAGAGGTCCGTCAGGCGCCCGGCATCGCGCGCCATGGGCGCCACGGCGCAGCCGCCTCGGGCGAAGCGGCGGGTGAGGGCGGCGCCGAGGCCGGGGCCGGCGCCGATGATGATGGCGAGATCGGGCATGGGTCACTCCTGTCGCTGTCCCGCCCCGCAGGGTGGTGCACCCGTGCCCGGGGTCAACCGGCCTTGCACCCGCCCCGCCGCGCCCGTAAGCGAAGCGCGTCTTGAGGACCGGGAGAGGCGCATGGGCTTTCGCATGGGGATCGTGGGCTTGCCAAACGTGGGCAAGTCGACGCTGTTCAACGCGCTGACGCGCACCGCCGCGGCGCAGGCGGCGAACTTTCCGTTCTGCACCATCGAGCCCAACGTGGGCGAGGTCGCCGTGCCCGACGCGCGGCTCGACCGGCTGGCGGAGATCGCGAAGTCGAAACAGGTGATCCCGACGCGGATGACCTTTGTCGATATCGCCGGGCTGGTGAAGGGCGCCTCCAAGGGCGAGGGGCTCGGCAACCAGTTCCTCGCCAATATCCGCGAGGTGGACGCCATCGCCCATGTCCTGCGCTGTTTCGAGGACGGCGACGTGACCCATGTCGAGGGCCGCGTGGACCCGGTCGCCGATGCCGCCACCATCGAGACGGAGCTGATGCTGGCCGATCTGGAAAGCATCGAGAAGCGCCTGCAGAACATCGTCCGCAAGGTCCGTGGCGGCGACAAGGAGGCGGTTCAGCAGGAGCGGCTTCTGCGCGCGGCGCAGGCGGTGCTGGAGGAGGGCCGCCCGGCGCGCGTCGTGGCGGTCGATGCCGAGGATACGAAGGCCTGGCGGATGCTTCAGCTTCTGACGACGAAGCCCGTCCTCTATGTCTGCAACGTCGAGGAGGAGGCGGCGGGCGCGGGCAATGGGCAATCGGCGCGCGTGGCCGGGATGGCCGCGGCCCAGGGCAATTCCCACGTGGTGATCTCCGCCCGGATCGAGGAGGAGATCAGCCAGCTCGACCCCGAGGAGCAGGAGATGTTCCTGTCGGAGATGGGCCTCGAGGAGCCCGGCCTCGACCGGTTGATCCGCGCGGGCTACGAGCTGTTGCACCTGCAGACCTATTTCACCGTGGGCCCCAAGGAGGCGCGCGCCTGGACGATCCCGGCGGGCACCCGCGCGCCCCAGGCCGCGGGCGTGATCCACGGCGATTTCGAGAAGGGCTTCATCCGGGCCGAGACCATCGCCTACGCGGATTTCGTGGCGCTGGGCGGCGAGCAGCCGGCCAAGGACGCAGGCAAGATGCGCGCTGAGGGCAAGGCCTACGAGGTGAAGGACGGCGACGTCCTGCATTTCCTGTTCAACACCTGACCGGCGTGATCTTGCGGTGCGCCTTCGGCGCGCTGCATTGAGCCCGGAGCCACCCTTCGGGCGGCGCCGGGCAGGCGGGGGCGCTGCCCCCGTCCGGCTGCGCCGGACTCCCCCGGGAATATTTCAGGCCAGAAAAGGAGCGGGGGGGGAACGCAGGGACGTCCGCTGTCTAGCCGTCCTCGGCCAAAGTTCGCGCCGCTGCGAGGTCTTCGGTCAGGCGCGCGCGCTCGGCGTCCTGACGTGCGGGGTCGGGCAGCCGCAGGATGTAGGCAGGATGTAGGGAAAGAAAGACCGGCCCCGCTGCGGTCTGCTCCACCTGACCGCGGCGCTTCAGCAGGTCCTTGCGGTGTCCTGTCAGGGTCTCTGCCGCCGTCCCTCCGAGCGACAGGATCAGCCGGGGCCGAACCAGCTCTATCTCGCGGGTCAGCCACCAGCGGGCGTGCTCGATGTCGCCGGCCGACGGGCTCCGGTGGATGCGCCGCTTGCCGCGCCATTCGTATTTGAACCGTTTGACAGCGTTCGTGATGTAGATCTCCCGACGCGCGATCCCGGCCGCCACGGCGCAGCTGTCGAACATCTGTCCGGCTGGCCCGACGAATGGCCGGCCCTTACGGTCCTCGACGTCGCCGGGCTGCTCGCCCACCACCATGAGGGCCGCTGTCTCCGGACCTTCGCCCAGCACCAGCCGGCCGTAGCCCGCAAGCTCCTGCGCGTTTTCCTCGGCGGCGCGGGCGTGCAGGTCCCCAAACGACATCCTCGCCTGGATGCGGGGCGCCGCCAGCCGTTCCCGGATCCGCTCCGAGCGCAGGGGCGGCAGGGTCGGGGCGGCCTCGGCCATCTCGCGGACGCGGGCCTCGGCGGTGGCCAGCAGATCCGGGATATGGCGGGCCTCGGGCAGGTTCTTCCAGTACTTGCGCGGCATCTCGGAGGTCATGGCCTGCACCTTCACCCGTGCGGGATTGAAGATGTTGCGGAAGTACGTCCCCCACAGGTCCTCCGTCGCATCCTCGGGCAGATCGGGGCGCGGCGCACCCTCCCGGAACGTGAGCTGACCCGCCTCGAACACGGCGGTGACCTCTGGCGTGGCGATCATCCAGTCCATGTCGGCGAAGCGCCGCGCAAAAAAGGGCGCCGTGGGCTCCAGACTATGGTGCGTGGGCTCGAACCAGGCGGCGAAGCTGCGTCTGGGGCCATCCCGCCGCAGATCGCGGAACCGGACGAAGGCCTTCATCTTGTGCATACAGCGGCGGACGTTCTTTTCCATCGTCCGAAGCTTGGCCACCTCGGGATCGGCGGGATCGGAGAGCAGGCCGGGGGCTGTCCGCAGCCGCCACAGCATGAGATAGAGCCGCGCGAATCGTTCCGGATCGCGGTGCCAGGCCACGGTGTCGGCCAGCTCCACGAAGGTCTTCGACACCTTCACCGGACGGTCGCCGCGGGGCAGGGGCGCGCCGTCGAAAAGCCCGGCCTCGTCCATCCCGAACCGCCAGCCGATGCGCTCGGGCGGGATGCGGTGTCCGAGGGCGGCGCGGGCGGCTTCGCGCCACGCGGTGGCGGTCCCGAGGACGGGCAGGGTGACCTCGTGTATCATATGAGCTGCAATTGCAGGGGTTTCGGCGCGAAGCGGGCACGCAGGGCGGCGCTGTCCGTCAACGCGCCGGGCGACCAGTCGCACAGGCTGACGAAGGGCGCGGCCTTCTTCATCGCGGCGCCCATCCGGCGCAGGTCGTCATAGCGCAGGGTCCGGTGCCGCCGTGTCATCAGGATGCGGTTGACCGTCTTCGTGCCGAAGCCCGGCACGCGCAGCAGCGTCTCGCGCTCGGCCCGCTGGGGATCGACCGGGAAAAGATGCCGGTTTTCCAGCGCCCAGGCCAGTTTCGGGTCGAGGTCGAGGTCGAGATTCCCGTCGCTGCGCGCCGCGGTGATCTCCTCCACCCCGAAGCCGTAGAACCGCAACAACCAGTCGGCCTGGTAAAGCCGGTGTTCGCGCACCAGAGGCGGCTGCACCAGCGGCAGCTTCGCCGAGGCATCGGGGATCGGGGAGAAGGCGGAGTAATAGACCCGCTTCAGCCGGTAGTCGCCGTAAAGACGCGTCGCATTGCCGAGGATCGTGGCATCCGTCGCGCCATCCGCGCCCACGATCATCTGCGTCGACTGGCCCGCGGGCGCGAATTTCGGCGGGCGCTTGCCGGAATGGCTCCTGTCCTTGCGGGCGTCACGGTGCGCGCGCACCTCGCCCATCGCCTTGCGGATCGTGCCCGGGTCCTTTTCCGGCGCATAGGCGCGGACGCTTGCGTCGGTCGGAAGTTCGACATTGATCGACAGCCGGTCGGCATGGAGCCCCGCCGCCTCGATCAGGTCCGGGGCGGCGTCGGGGATGGTCTTGAGATGGATGTAGCCGCGGAAATTCTCCTGCACCCGCAGGCGCCGCGCGATCTCCACCATGTCCTGCATCGTGGCGTCGGGCGACCGGATGATGCCCGAGGACAGGAACAGCCCCTCGATGTAGTTGCGGCGGTAGAATTCCAGCGTCAGCGTCACGACCTCGTCCACGGAGAAGCGCGCGCGGGCGACATTCGACGACACCCGGTTCACGCAATAGGCACAGTCGTAGATGCAGAAATTCGTCATCAGGATCTTCAGCAGGCTGATGCAGCGCCCGTCCGGCGCGTAGGCGTGGCAGATGCCCGAGCCTTCGGTGGAGCCGAGGCCCTTGCCGTCGCGGCTGTCGCGCCGGGACGTGCCCGAGGAGGCGCAGGACGCGTCGTAGCGCGCAGCGTCGGAGAGAATCGCAAGCTTTTGAGACAGATCGAGTCGGGCCATGATGTTCTTATAATGTTCCGGGCCCGCCACGATCAACGGGAACCTGCGGACAGCCTGTCGCGGTCAGCGCGCGGGCAGGATGTCGAGCACCACCGGCCAGTGATCGGCGGCCCAGGCCGCGCCTGTCTTCTCGCGCCAGACCATCGGATCGCCGACCGGGGTGAAGCCGTCCGACATGCCGATATGGTCGATCGCCCCGAAGAGAGCGAGCCCGCGGTCGAAATGAACGGTCCCTCCCGGTACATCGGGGAAGGCCAGCCCGGATCCTTCGAGGATCTCCATCGTCCGCGCCCCGTGAAGCGCGTTCAGATCCCCCGCAAGGATCACCGGTAGCCCGCCGGCAAGGATTCCGGCCACCCGCTCCGCCGTCAGCTCCGCGGACGGGCGGCGGTTCTCCCAGCTCGACCAGTCGAAATGGACGTTCACCAGCAGGAAGGCTTCGCCGGTCTGCCGGTCGCGGAACGTGGCGGTAGAGGCGAAGGCTGGAAAGCTGCCATTGAAGGTGCGCGAATAGATCACCTCCGGCGTCTCGGAGAAGAAGAACCAGCCCTCCTCCAGCAGCTCCAGCCGCGCGGGATCGTAGAGGATCGGCTGCGTCGACGGGAACACCTGTGGATCGCCGAAGGCCGCGACGGCCATCTCCGGCAGACCCTCGCGCAGGGCCTCCACATGAAGGCTCACCGCGCTGACGGAGCCGCCGCCAAAGCTCTCCGCCTCCTGTAGCGCCACGATATCGGCCCCGAGCGCCGCCACCGTTTCCACCAGCGGCGTGCGCCGTCTCTCCCAGTCCGCGCGGGACCATCGCCCTTCGGTGGCATTGAGCACGATGTAGTGGACGTTGAGCGAGGCGACCCGCAGCGCCTCGGCCGGTTTGTCCGGCAGGGTCATCGGCCGGGAGTTGCGCCACAGCTCGACCGCCGCGACCAGCGCCAGCCCCGCCAGCACCAGCGCGCCCCACCGCGCCACGGCCCGGAGCCTCATCCCCGGATGAACCTCTTCTGCATTTCCGCCTCCTGCCCGCGCATCAGCCGCCATGCGGTGTCCATATGGGCCCGCATGATCGCCCGCGCCGCCCGGGCATCGCCTTCCTTCAGGGCCTCGATCAGCCGCAGCTGGTAATCACGGCCCTTTTCCCACAGCTCCCTGTTGGGCGGCGCGTAGAGTGCGCGGTAGACGGTGAGGTCGCTCAAAAGGTTCACCATGAAATCCATGAAGAACCCCAGCAGCGGGTTGTCCGACTGCTCCGCAAGGATCGCGTGAAACCTCAGCGAGGCCACATGCTGTTCCCGCTCCTCCTCGGGTGTATCGGCCGGCTTGTCGTATTCGGCGACGTTGGCCTCCAACCGTGCCAGCGTCTCCGCCGAGAGCCGTCCCGCCAGATCGGCGGCGAGGTCCGGTTCCAGCGCGCGGCGCAGGCGGTAGATGTCGTCGATCGTCAGGCTCTTGAAATAGAAGTAGTTCCCCAGAAGGGCCTTGGCCCTTGCCCGGCTCACCTCGTGCACGAAATTGCCGCCCCCGGGCCCGGTGCGGGATTTCACCAGCCCCTGCGCCTCAAGGAGGCGCATCGCCTCGCGGATCGTGCCCTTGGCCATCGCGAACCGCGCCATCAGTTCCGCCTCGCCGGGCAGGCGGTCGCCCGGTTGCCAGCCTTCCTTCACGACCATGTCTTTCAGCGCCTCGGCCACCTGCATCGGCCGCGAGGGCCGGGCGTCAGTCTTCGAGGGGGTGGTGACAGGCGGCAAACTGGAGGTCTCCGTGGTCGGTCAGGCCCGGATCCTCCCTCCGGCAGAGGTCCGTGGCGCGCGGGCACCGTCCGGCAAAGGCGCAGCCGGGCGGCGGGTTCAGCGGGTCGGGAAGCTCTGTCCCCTTCTGTTCGGGCGCCGTGAGAGGCCGGCCGACGACCGGCGCGCTCTGGGCGAGAAGTCGGGTATAGGGGTGTTTCGGTGCGCTGAAAATCCGCTCTGCGGGCCCGATCTCCACGACGGCACCGAAATACAGCACCACCACCCGGTCGCTCACCGCCTCCACCACCGCCAGATCGTGGGAAATGAAGAGATAGGTCAGCCCGAACTCGCCCTTGAGATCGGCCAGAAGGTTCAGAACCTGCGCCTGCACGCTGACATCGAGCGCCGATACCGGCTCGTCCAGCACGATGATCTCGGGGCTTGCCGCCAGCGCCCGCGCGATGCCGATGCGCTGCGCCTGCCCGCCGGAAAACTCGTGCGGATAGCGGTCGAGAAAGCTCTGGCGCAGGTTCACGCTCGCAAGGATCTCCGCGATCCGCTTGCGCCGCGCCTCCCGGCCCATCCCGTAGAGCCGCTTCAGAGGCGTCTCGAGAATGTCGCGGATCGTCTTGCGCGGGTTCAGACTGCTGATCGGGTCCTGAAAGACATACTGGATGCGCTTGCCGAACACGGCGGGCCCCGCGACGCCCAGCTTCTCGCCCGCGATCTCGATCTCGCCGGTGGTGGGCGGCAGGAGCCCCACCAGCATCCGCGCCAGCGTGGACTTGCCGCAGCCCGATTCGCCCACGATGCCCAGCGTCTCGCCCTTCGCCACCTCGAGCGTCATGGGGCGAACCGCGCGCACGCCCGGAGGGGTGGCCCGAAACAGCGGCTTTGGCGGGGTGAAGGTCTTCGACAGGCCCAAAGCCCTGAGCGCGATCATTCCGCAACCTCCCGCTTCGCCCGGTCCTCGGGATAAAGACAGCGCACCGCCCGGTCCCCGGTCACCGCCAGATCGACCTCGCCCGCCGTGCACTCCGCCCGCGCCTTGTGGCAGCGGGGCGCAAAGGCGCAGCCCGGCGGCAGGTCGTCCACCATGGGCGGCAGGCCCGGGATCGCCTCCAGCCGCCGCTTGCCGCCGCCCAGTTCCGGCACGCAGTCGATCAGCCGGCTGGTATAGGGATGGCGGGGCAGGGCGAGCACATCCCCGGTCCGCCCCTCCTCCACGATCCGCCCGGCGTACATCACCGCCACCCGGTCACAAAGCTGCGCCACCACGCCGAAATCATGGGTGATGAACACGATGGCCAGTCCGCGTTCCCGCCGCAGGTCGTCGAGCAGGGCGAGGATCTGCGCCTGCACCGTGACGTCCAGCGCGGTGGTGGGTTCGTCCGCGATGATCACGTCGGGATCGTTGGCCATGGCCATGGCGATGCCGATGCGCTGGCGCATGCCGCCCGACAGCTCGTGCGGATAGTTGCCCATCCGGCTCTCGGGGTTCGGGATGCGCACCGCGCGCATCAGCTCCAGACAGCGCGCCTCGGCCTCGGCCCGCGACACGGCATGATGCGACCGGATCGCCTCGCTGAGCTGGTCGCCCACCCGGTAGAGCGGATGCAGCGTCGCCTGCGGGTCCTGAAAGATATAGGCCACGTTCCGCCCGCGCCGGCGGCGCAGCCCCTCATAGGGCTCCGACAGAAGGTCCGTCCCGTCATAGCGCACGGCGCCGCCGGTGATCACCCCGGGCGGAGAGGCCACGAGCCCCATGACCGACAGCGCCGTCACGGATTTCCCCGATCCCGATTCGCCGATGATGCCAAGGCACTCGCCCGGCTTCACGTGGAGGCTGACACCCCCCACCGCGCGAAACACCCGCCCGCCCGCATGAAACTGCGTCTCAAGCTCCTGCAGGTCCAGCAGCCCCTTCTGCGGCGTCCGGGGCACGAACCCCTCGCGGCGCACGTCCGTCACCGCCTTGGGCCGCGCCAGCGCGCCGGACCGCAGGCGCGGGTCGAGCGCGTCGCGCACCCCGTCGCCCAGCAGGTTCACGCTCATCACGATGAGAAAGATCATCACCCCCGGCACGATGGACGTATGCGGATCGGTGATCAGCGCCGACCGCGCCTCCCCCAGCATGGAGCCCAGATCCGCCACCGGCGGCTGTGAGCCGAGACCGAGAAAGGACAGCCCCGCCGTCTCGAGGATCATCCAGCCCACCGTGGTGGACATGGCGATCACGATCACCGGCAGCACGTTGGGCAGCACCTCGACTAGGATGATCCGCGCGTTCGACATCCCCGCGAGGCGCGCCGCGTCCACGAACTCCCGGTGCGCGAGGCCCACGGTGACACCCCGGATGTTGCGCGCAAAGAAGGGCACGTTGACGGCGGCCACCGCGATCAGCGCGTTCAAGAGCCCCGGGCCGAGCGCCGCCACGATGGCGAGCGCCAGCAGGATGTAGGGAAAGGCCATCAGCATGTCGACGCCGCGCATGATGACGTTGTCCACCCGCCCGCCGTAGAAGCCCGCGACGATCCCGATGGCAGAGCCCAGCGTCGCTGCGATCACCGCCGCCGCCACGCCCACGGCCAGCGACAGGCGCGTCCCGTGGAGGAGCCGCGACAGCAGGTCCCGCCCCAGATGGTCCGTGCCCAGCAGATGCCCCTCCGAGAAGGGCGGCAGGAAGCGGTTGGCGGTGTTCGTGACATTGGGCGGCTGCAGCGGCAGCAGCGGCGTCACCAGCACCAGCAGCACGATGGCGCCCAGCACCACCGCGCCCAGCCCGGCGAGGCGGTTGCGGAACAGGAGCTTCAGGAACCGGCTCATGTCTTGATCCGCGGATCGAGCAGGGACTGGAGCACGTCCACCGCGATGTTGAACCCGACGTAGCAGGCCGCCACGAACAGAACGCCCCCCTGCACCAGCAGCACGTCCCGCGTCAGGATGGCATCGACCAGCATCCGGCCCACGCCGGGCCACTGGAACACGATTTCGATATAGACCGAGCCCGACAGCACGAAGCCCGCCTGGATACCCAGCACCGGGAGGATCGACACCATCGCAGCCTTCAGCGCATGGGCGCGGATCACGCGCCGCTCGTGCACGCCCTTGGCGCGGGCGGTGCGGATGTAATCCTGCCGCAGCACCTCCAGCATGGCCGACCGCGCCAGCCGCGCGATCACACCCGTCGCCACCACCGACAGCGCCAGCGCCGGCATGACGAGGTGATCGAGCAGCGCCCAGATGTCCCGCTCGCCATAGATCGGCCACATGCCCGAGACCGGAAACCACCTGAGCTGCACGGCGAAGAGCAGGATCATCATCATGCCGAGAAAGAACGACGGCACCGAAATGCCGATCAGCACGACGAAGGTGATCGCCTTGTCGGCCAGCCCGTACTGCCGCGCGGCCGACACGAGGCCCGCGAGGATACCCAGCACCGAACACAGCACGAAGGAAACGCCCGCGAGGATCAGTGTCGCGCCGAACCGGTCCAGGATCTCGTCGAGCACGGGCCGATTGAGCGTGAAGGACTGCCCGAAATCCCCTGTCAGCACGTTGCCGAACCAGATGAAATACCGCTCCACCATCGGCCGGTCGAGGCCGAGGTCCCGGTTGAGCTTCGCGACGTTCTCGGGCGTGGCATAGCTTCCGAGGATCGCGGTCGCGGGATCGCCGGGAATCGCGGCCATGATCAGGAAGACGATGATCGAGATGCCCAGCAGAACCGGGATCGCCGATATGAGCCGCCTCAGGATGTAACGTCCCATCTGCTCCTCCCCGGACCCGCTCTGTCATGGATCGCCAGGGACCGCTTGCGGCCCGATGTCCCTTCGGCCCCGTCGCACCGGCATCCCCCGGCGCACCACATCCCCCGTTTTTCTGGCCGGAAATATCCTCTGGGGGGGTCCGGGGGGCGGGAACCGCCCCCCGGCGGGTCGCCCCGGCGCAGCCGGGGCGAAACCCGTCACTCCTTGGTCACGTCCTCGAGCATCAGGAGGAACGACGGCTCCAGCGAGAAATTCCCGACCCGGTCGCTCGTCACCGCGTTCTGCTTCCAGTTCGCGACGAAGACCCAGGGTGCGTCTTCCTGCACGATGGCCTGCATCTCGCGGTAGAGTTCGGCGCGGCGGTCCTGGTCGGCCGCCGTGCGCGCCTCTTCCAGAAGGGCGTCCACCTCCTCGTTCGAGTAGTAGCCCGAGTTGAAGCCGCCCTGGTCAGGCATGGCCTCGGTCCGGAGCGCGAGATAGGGCAGAGTGTCGGGATCGTTCGTCATCCACGCCATCTGCGCCATGTCTGCCTTGCCTTCGAGGCCCGGGTTCACCTCGCCGAGGAAGGTGTTCCACTCGTAGGTCTCGATGGTGACGTCAAAGCCCACTTCGGCGAGGTCGGCCTGGATCGCCGTGCCCATGGCGACGGGATCGAGCATGCCCGAGCCGCCCTCGGTCACGTAGAAGGTCACTTCGGGGTTCTCCACGCCCGCTTCGGCGAGCAGTTCGCGCGCCCGCTCGGGATCGTGCGGATAGGGGTCGAGCTCCTCGTTGTAGGCCCAGGCGAACGCGGGCGGCGTCGGGCCGGCCGCGACCTCGGCGGTGCCTTCGAGCACGTCGTTGACGATGGCCTCCTTGTCGATGGCGTAGTTGGCGGCCTGCCGGACGAGCTGCTCGGTGAAGGGGCCTTCGCGCAGGTTCAGGATAAGGAACCAGACATGGGGCCCGGCCTGTTCGTGGATCGTGTAGCTTTCACCCTGGAACTCCGAGAGCGCTGTGGGCGGAACCTCGACCATCATGTCGATCCCGCCGGCCAGCATTTCCGCCGTGCGGGTGTTGGCATCGGTGATCGGGCGGAAAACGACCGCCTCGAGGCCCGCAGGATCGCCCCAGTAATCAGTGTTGCGCTCCACCACCACGGCCTCGTTCGAGCGCCACTCTGCGAAACGGAAGGGGCCGGTACCAACCGGGTTGCGGCCGAAGTCGGCGCCGCTCTCCATCACCGCCGTGGGCGAGACCAGCAGGCCCGTGGGATAGGCGAGGTTCGACAGGAAGGGCGCGAAGGGCTCGTTGAGGGTGAAGGCCACGGTCTGCGCGTCCACCGCCTCGACACTCTCGACCGCGCCGAAGAAGAAGGCCAGCGGGAAGGGGCCGGTGTCGTGGTAGGGGTGATCCTCGTTCAGCATCCGCTCGAAGTTGAAGACCACCGCCTCGGCGTCGAAGGGCGTGCCGTCGTGGAAGGTTACGCCCTCGCGCAGGGTGAAGGTGTATTGCCTGCCGTCCTCGCTGATCTCCCAGTCGGTGGCGAGATGCGGCTCCACCTCCAGCGTGCCGGGTGCGTAGCGCACGAGGCCCTCGTAGAGGTTCACGAGGATGCGGAAATCGTTCACCGCGGTGACGGCGGCCGGATCGAGCGCCTTCGGTTCCGCGATCTGCCCCACGATCAGCACGCCGGGCGGGGTCTGGGCGGCGACGCCGCCGGGCAGGCCCAGCGTCATCAGCGCGCCGGTCGCGGCGGCGGCAAGGCCGCGTCGCGTCCAGGTCACAAGGGTCATGTTTCAGGTCTCCCAGGTTGGACAGTGCCCCCAGATTATCGTGATAAATTGCGCCGTCAATTTTTTATGATAAATGGGAAGGACAAAAGGAAGACCCGGACATGACCTTCTCGATTCTTGTGCAGGATGACGACACCGGCGCCCTCGGGGCGGCGGCGGCGACGGGCTCGCTCTGCGTCGGCGGCTGGGTCCTGCGCGGCCGATGGGGCGCGGGCCTGTCGGCCAGCCAGGGCGCGGCACCTTCGGTCTACTGGGGTGAGGAGGCGCTGGATCGCATGCAGGCGGGCCAGCCCGCGCCGGAGGTCGTGGCGTCCTTGACCGGCGCCGACCGGGGGCGGGAGTGGCGGCAGATGGCGGCCCTCGACACCGCTGGCCGGACCGGGGCATTCACGGGGGGCGAGAACTCGCCCGCCATGGGCCACCACGCCTTCGCGCGCGGGATCGCCTCGGGCAACATGCTGGCCTCCGAGCCGGTCGTGGAGCGGCTCGCCGATGGCTATCTCTCCGCCCATGGCACGATGGCGGAGCGTCTCCTGGCCGCCCTGCGCGCCGCCGAAGCGGCAGGCAGCGATTCGCGCGGGCTTCTGTCCGCGGCGCTGCTCGTGCTGTGCCCCGACGCCGCGCCCCTGACCCTGCGCATCGACCACCACGCGAGCGATCCCATCGGCGCCCTCGAGGCGCTGCACCGCCTTGCCACCAAGGGCGACTATGCCGCCTGGGCCGCGCAGGTCCCCCATCCCGCTGACAAGGAGCGTGGCCTTGACTGACGCAGGCACGGAGGCCGCCCGCCGCCTCGACCTTCTTTCCCGCTGTTCGGAGCCCGGCCCCGGCGTCACGCGCCTGCCTTTCACGCCCGAGCACCGCGCGGCGCTCGACCTGCTGACCCTCTGGATGCGGGACGCGGGCCTTGCCGTGACGCTGGACGACGCGGGCACCCTGGTGGGCCGCCTCGACGGCCCGCCGGGCGCGCCCACGCTCTACCTCGGCTCCCATCAGGACAGCGTGCGCGAGGGCGGCGCCTTCGACGGGATCGCCGGGGTGGTCCTGCCGCTCGTTGCGCTGGAGCGGCTGCGGGCGCAGGGCGCGACGCTGCCCTTCGCGGTGGAGCTGCTGGCCTTCGCCGACGAGGAGGGCGTGCGCTTTCCCACCGCGCTCCTCGGGTCTCGCGCCCTTGCGGGCACCGCCGAGGCCGCGGCGCTCGATCTCGCCGACCGCGACGGGATCACCGTTGACGCGGCCCTGCGCGGCTTCGGCCTTGATCCGCACCGGATTCCGCTGCTGGCGCGCCCGCGCGCATCGGCGCTGGGGTTTGTCGAGGTGCATATCGAACAGGGCCCGGTGCTGGAACGGGCCGGTGAAGCGCTGGGCATCGTCACCGCCATCAGCGGGATCGAGCGCCACGCCATAACGATCGGTGGAGAGACGGGCCATGCCGGCACCCTGCCGATGGAGGGCCGCCGCGACGCGCTGGTCGGCGCGGCGGAGCTCGTCCTTGCCGTGCGCCGCATCGCGGCCGGGGGCGACGGGCTGCGCGGCACCGTGGGGGCACTGGAGGTGCATCCGAACGTCGTCAACGCCGTCCCCGACCGCGTGCGCCTGACCGCCGAGTTCCGCGCGCCCGGGGATACCGCCCGCGAGGCCGCGGGGGCCGAGCTGCACCGCATCGCCGCCGAGGTGGCGGAGCTCCACGGGCTGCGCATCGAGGCCCGCCGCACCTATGCCCAGCCCGCCCGGCCCTGCGACCCGCGCCTGTCCGATGCACTGTCCGCTGCGGTGACGGCCGGGGGCGGGCAGGGGCTGCGCCTGCCCTCGGGGGCCACGCACGACGCCTCGGCCATGGCCGATCTCTGTCCCATGGCGATGCTGTTCGTGCGCTGCCGCGGCGGGGTCAGCCATCGTCCCGAGGAACATGCGGCGCCCGGGGATCTCGGCGCGGCCATCGCGGCGCTGGAGACCTTCCTGCTGCGGCTCGACCCGGCGTCGGGGTGAGTCGGGACGAATCGGCCCCGGACTGGTCCCGAAGCCCGCCGCGCGCCGCCGGGTCGACACGGTCCGGAGTGCTTCCGGGCGGCCCGGGGCCGATTCGCCCCCCGCCCATCGGGCGCTGCGAGGTGTCGGCGCCTTCGAAACGACAAGGCATTCCGACGCTAACGAAAACTTATTGACAAGTATCCTACGTCACGTGGTCAATAAATTTACAGTTTTTCCTATTGATCTCAGAAACAAAGTTACCTGTTTACACGTTCGCGTTAAGCCTTCTTTACAATTTGGTGCCCGCGGCCCGGCCTTCGTCGCCCCGCCTGGCGCCATGCTCGGAGGAGGAGCCATGACCGTCCAGAAGCCCGGAACCCCCGGGGAAACCCCGATCTATTCGCCCGCCCCGGAAATCGCCGCCAGGGCACATGCCGATTCGGCCCGCTACGAGGCGCTCTATGCCGCCTCGGTCGCCGACCCGGTCGCCTTCTGGAAGGAACAGGGCCGCCGTCTCGACTGGATCCGCCCCTACACGAAGGTGAAACACACCTCGTTTGCCTATGACGACGTCTCGATCCGCTGGTTCGAGGACGGCACGCTCAACGTCTCCGCGAACTGTGTGGACCGCCACCTCGAAACCCGTGGCGATCAGACCGCGATCATCTGGGAGCCCGACAGCCCCGACGAGGAGGCGCAGCACATCACCTACCGGATGCTGCACCGCGAAGTGTCGGTCATGGCCAACGTCCTGAAGCAGATGGGCGTGGGCAAGGGAGACCGCGTCGTCCTTTACCTGCCGATGATCCCCGAGGCGGCCTATGCGATGCTCGCCTGCGCGCGGATCGGCGCCATCCATTCGATCGTCTTCGCCGGCTTCTCGCCCGACGCGCTCGCCGACCGGATCAACGGCTGCGACGCCAAGCTCGTCATTACCGCCGACCACGCCCCGCGCGGCGGCCGCTCCACCCCGCTCAAATCGAACTGCGACAAGGCCCTGCGCCGCGTCATGCACAAGTGCAGTCTGCTGATCGTGGAGCGCACGGGCGAGCAGATCGACCACATCGAAGGCCGCGATTTCCTCTACAGCGCCATGCGCGAGAAGGTCGGCACCTATTGCACCCCCGCTGAGGTCGGCGCGGAGGACCCGCTCTTCATCCTCTACACCTCGGGCTCGACCGGAAAGCCGAAGGGCGTGGTGCACACGACGGGCGGCTATCTCGTCTATGCAGCGATGACCCACCAGTATGTCTTCGACTACCAGGACGGCGACGTCTACTGGTGTACGGCGGACGTAGGGTGGGTCACGGGCCACAGCTACATCGTGTATGGCCCGCTTGCGAACGGCGCTACCACCGTGATGTTCGAGGGGGTGCCGACCTACCCCGACGCCGGCCGCTTCTGGCAGGTCTGCGCCAAGCACAAGGTGACGCAGTTCTACACCGCCCCCACCGCGATCCGCGCACTGATGGGCAAGGGCACCGGTCCCGTCGAGGCTCATGACCTGTCGTCCCTGCGCATCCTCGGATCGGTCGGAGAGCCGATCAACCCCGAGGCCTGGAACTGGTACAACGAGAACGTCGGCAAGGGCCGCTGCCCCATCGTCGACACCTGGTGGCAGACCGAAACCGGGGGCATCCTCATCGCGCCGCTGCCGGGTGCCACGGCGACGAAGCCCGGCTCGGCGACAAAGCCCTTTTTCGGGGTCCAGCCCGTGGTTCTGGATGACAAGGGCACGGAACTCGAGGGCGCATGCGAGGGCGTGCTCGCCATCAAGGACAGCTGGCCCGGCCAGATGCGCACGCTCTGGGGCGACCATGAGCGGTTCGTCCAGACCTATTTCGAGATGTACAAGGGGCTCTACTTCTCGGGCGACGGCTGCCGCCGCGACGAGGACGGGTACTACTGGATCACCGGCCGGGTCGACGACGTGATCAACGTCTCGGGCCACCGGATGGGCACCGCCGAGGTCGAAAGCGCGCTTGTGGCGCACGAGACCGTCAGCGAGGCCGCCGTCGTGGGCTACCCGCACGAGATCAAGGGCCAGGGCATCTATTGCTACGTGACCCTGATGGACGGGGTGGAGCCCACTGACGCGCTGAAGGTCGCGCTGCAGAACTGGGTGCGCGAGGAGATCGGCCCGATCGCGAAACCGGATGTGATCCAGTGGGCGCCGGGCCTGCCTAAGACGCGCTCGGGCAAGATCATGCGCCGCATCCTGCGCAAGATCGCCGAGAACGACTTCGACACGCTGGGCGATACCTCCACGCTCGCCGATCCGTCGGTGGTGGACGACCTCATCGCCAAGCGGACGGGAGCCTGAGCCATGGACGGCGCAGGCACCCCGGCCAAGGCCACGAACCTCGTCCTTCTCGGCCCTCCCGGCGCCGGGAAGGGTACCCAGGCCCGCCGGCTCGAGGAGCGGTTCGGCCTCGTCCAGCTGTCCACCGGCGACCTGCTGCGCGCAGCGGTGGCCCAGGGCACCCAGGCGGGCCTCGCGGCCAGGGCCGTGATGGAGCGCGGCGATCTCGTCTCCGACGAGATCGTCATTGCCATCCTGCGCGACCGGATGGCCTGCGACGACTGCCGCGCGGGCGTCATCTTCGACGGCTTTCCCCGCACAGCGGCTCAGGCAGAGGCGCTCGATGCGCTGCTGGCCGAGGCAGGTGGCGCCATCACCGCGGCGATCAGCCTCGTGGTCGATGACGCGGCGATGGTCGAGCGGGTTTCGGGCCGCTTCACCTGCGCGGGTTGCGGCGAGGGCTATCACGACCGGTTCAAGCAGCCCTCCGCGACCGGCATCTGCGACAACTGCGGAAGTGACGCGTTCACGCGCCGTCCCGACGACAATGCCGAGACGGTGGCGCAGCGGCTCCGGGCCTACCACGCCCAGACAGCGCCGCTCATCGCCCATTACGACGCAAAGGGCGTCCTGACGGGGGTCGACGCCATGGCCCCGATCGACGCCGTTTCCGAAAGCCTGACCGCCATCGTGGACCCCGCGACGGCGTGACGACCGCGGTGCACGCGCCGTGCACGCTCTGTGCACTGTGTGCATCACCCCGAAAACGTCTTGTGGGAGGAGGATACGCCCCATGTCGGACGATACCAAAGACAACGCCTATTGGTCAGCCAATCTGCGTATCATCATGTGGAGCCTGGTCATCTGGGCCGTGGTTTCCTTCGGCTTCGGGATCCTGCTCCGACCGCTGCTTTCGGGCATCCCGGTCGGCGGCACCGATCTCGGCTTCTGGTTCGCCCAGCAAGGGTCGATCCTGGTCTTTCTGGCCCTGATCTTCTTCTACGCCTGGCGGATGAACAGGCTCGACCGCGAACACGGCGTAGACGAGCAGTAAGGGTCAGGAAACATGGATCAATTCGTCATCAACCTTCTGTTCGTAGGCGCGAGCTTCGCGCTCTACATCGGCATCGCGATCTGGGCCCGGGCAGGAACCACGTCGGAATTCTACGCCGCGGGCCGCGGTGTTCACCCCGTCACCAACGGCATGGCCACGGCGGCCGACTGGATGTCGGCGGCCTCGTTCATCTCCATGGCCGGCCTCATCGCCTTCGTGGGCTACGACAACTCCACCTACCTGATGGGCTGGACCGGCGGCTACGTGCTCCTGGCGCTTTTGCTCGCGCCCTACCTGCGCAAGTTCGGCAAGTTCACCGTTTCGGAATTCATCGGTGACAGGTTCTACTCGAAGACGGCGCGCATGGTCGCGGTGGTCAGTCTTCTGATCGCGTCGATCACCTACGTCATCGGCCAGATGACCGGTGTGGGCGTGGCCTTCGGCCGCTTCCTCGAGGTGTCGAACACCACGGGCCTTCTGATCGGCGCGGCGGTGGTCTTCGCCTACGCGGTGTTCGGCGGCATGAAGGGCGTGACCTACACGCAGGTGGCGCAATACGTGGTGCTGATCCTTGCCTACACGATCCCGGCGGTGTTCATCTCGCTGCAGCTTACCGGCAACCCAATCCCGGGCCTCGGCCTCTTCAGCGACACCGCCTCCGGCGAGCCGCTGCTGACCACGCTGAACCAGATCGTTTCCGAGCTGGGCTTCCGCGAATACACCGCCCACCACGGCGACACGTTCAACATGGTGCTCTTCACCCTGTCGCTGATGATCGGCACCGCCGGCCTGCCCCATGTTATCATGCGGTTCTTCACCGTCCCCAAGGTCAGCGACGCGCGCTGGTCCGCGGGCTGGGCGCTCGTCTTCATCGCGCTCCTCTACATCACGGCTCCCGCCGTGGGGGCGATGGCGCGGCTCAACATCACCGAACAGTTCTGGCCCAACGGCACGGACGGGGCTGCGGTGTCGGTCGAAACCATCGAGACGGACCCCGACTACAACTGGATGCTGACCTGGCAGAAGACAGGCCTTCTCGGCTGGGAAGACAAGAACGGCGACGGCCTCATCCAGTACTACAACGACGCCAATGCGGACATGGCGGCGGTCGCGGAGGCGAACGGTTGGGAAGGCAACGAGCTGACCAACTTCAACCAGGACATCCTGGTGCTCGCGAACCCCGAGATCGCCAACCTGCCGGGCTGGGTCATCGGCCTCGTGGCGGCGGGCGGCCTTGCCGCTGCGCTCTCCACGGCTGCCGGTCTCCTGCTCGCGATCTCCTCGGCGGTCAGCCACGACCTCATCAAGGGTCAGCTCAATCCGTCGATCTCGGAGAAGGGCGAGCTTCTGTCCGCGCGGATCGCCATGGCCGTGGCCATCGTGGTCGCCACCTGGCTCGGGATCAATCCGCCCGGCTTCGCGGCGCAGACGGTTGCGCTGGCCTTCGGACTCGCAGCGGCGTCGATCTTCCCGGCGCTGATGATGGGGATCTTCTCCAAGAAGATCAACAATCACGGCGCGGTCGCCGGCATGATCGCCGGTCTGACGGTGACCGTGGTCTACATCTTCCTGCACAAGGGCTGGTTCTTCATTCCCGGGACCAACTCCTTCACGGATGCCGATCCTCTCCTCGGCACGATCCAGTCGACCTCGTTCGGCGCGGTGGGGGCGGCGGTCAACTTCGCGGTGGCCTATCTCGTCGCCAGCATGACGAAGGAGACGCCGAAGGATATCCGTGATCTGGTTGAAAGCGTCCGGGTGCCGCGCGGTGCCGCGGCCGCCCAGGCCGACCACTGATCCTCAACTTCCCGGGGGGCGCCCGTCGCGGCGCCCCCCGGTTCCACGCGCCCCGGCTATTTCCCGATCAGGGCGGCTCTCTTAGGTCCTTTTCCGCAACCGGAATTCATCCCCGTCATGCCCGACGACCTAGTCCTCACCCTCGATCTTCTCGGCCGGACCGCGCCCTTCAATCTGCTGTCCCCGGCAGAGCGCTCCCGCCTCGCGGCGTCGATGACGCAGGAAGAATTTGCCGACGGCGCCATCGTCTTCGAAGAGGGGGCGCCTCTCGGCGGTCTTTACATCATCGAGGCGGGCACCGTGGCGATCTCCACCGCCTCGGACGAGGTCGTCACCTACCGTGCCGCGGGCGACGTCATGGGCGAGCGCGGTCTCCTGCGGGACGGCAAGGCGATGCTGACCGCTCGCGCCGCAGGGCCTCTGATGCTGCACCTCATCCCCGCCGCGGATTTCCTGCGCCTGATGTCCGAAGAGGGGGAGTTCGCGCGCTGGTTCGGCCGCGCCGTGCCGACCGAGCCGGGCAGCGACGACGGGCCCTATGCCACAGGCCTCACGGCGCTTTCCGTGGCCGACATGATGGCGAAGTCTCCGGTGACCTGTGCGGCCGGCGCGACCGTGACCGAGGTCGCCCGCATCATGCGCGACCGGGTCATCAGCTCGGTTCTGGTGATGGAGGACGAGGGCCTCGCGGGCATCGTCACGGTCCATGACCTTACGAACAAGGTTCTAGCCGAGGGCCTCACCGGCGCGATTCCCGTGGCCGATGTCATGACCCGCAAGGTCCGGACCGTGTCGCCTGACGCCACCGGCCTCGACGCGCTGGTGGAGATGGCCAATCACCGCATCAACCACCTGCCCGTGGCTGACCGGCGCGGGCGCATCGTGGGGATGATCGGCAAGACCGACCTCTTTCGCCGGCAGGCCGCCACCGCAAGCCACATGGTGGCCGAGATCGTCGCCGCCGACGCGGCCTCGGGCATGGCCAAGGTCATGGAACGGCTGCCCGAGCTTCTGTCCCATCTCGTCTCGGCAGGGGCGAAGCCCGCCGCGATCACCCGCCGGATCACCGACCTCACGGATGCCGCCACCCGCCGCTTGCTGGTGCTTGCCGAGGAGAGGCTGGGACCGTCGCCGGTGCCCTGGCTTTGGGCCGCCTGCGGCAGCCAGGGCCGGCGCGAGCAGACCGGCGTGTCGGACCAGGACAACTGCATGATCCTCGACGATGCGGTCGAACCCGCCCATGACGCCTATTTCGGGGAACTGGCGGGTTTCGTCTCGGACGGTCTGAACGAGATCGGCTTCGTCTACTGTCCCGGCGAGATGATGGCCACGACCGCCCGCTGGCGCCAGCCCCGGCGGGTCTGGCGGCGCTATTTCCAGAACTGGATTGCCGAGCCCGACACCGAGGCGCAGATGCTGGCCTCGGTCATGTTCGACCTGCGGCCCATCGCAGGCGAGATGGAGCTGTTCCACGGCCTGCAGCGCGAGACGCTCGAGATGGCGCGGAAGAATTCGATCTTCGTCGGCCACATGATCGCGAACGGGCTGAAGCATACGCCCCCCTTGGGCCTCTTCCGGGGCCTCGCGACGATCCGCTCGGGCGAGCACAAGAACACGCTGGATCTCAAGATGGCGGGGGTCGTGCCGGTGGTGGACCTCGCGCGCGTCTACGCGTTGCGCGGCGGGATCGAGGCGGTGAATACGCGCGAACGCATTCTCGCGGCTGGGGACGCCGGGATCGTGTCGGCCAGCGGCGCGCGGGACCTGCTGGATGCCTACGACCTGATCGCGGAGACCCGCCTCCGCCACCAGGCGGCGCAGATCACGGCCGGCGGCCGGCCCGACAACTTCATGGCGCCGGGGCGGATGTCCGACCTCGAGCGCAGCCACCTGCGCGATGCCTTCATGGTGGTCAAGACGATGCAATCCGCCGTGGCTCACGGCACGAGCCTGTTGGGATAACGGATGTTTCTCGAACTCATCGCGACCTTCGTGGCGGGGCTGGGCGCGGCCGGCGTGGTGCTGCTGATCAACCTCGTCACCAGGGGCCGCCTGCCGCGCTGGGCCATGCCCGTGGCGGCCGGGGCGGCGATGCTCGCCTTCACGGTCGGCATGGAATACAGTTGGGGTGCCCGGACTGCGGGCAGTCTGCCTGAGGGCGTCGCGGTGGTGGAGACCGTCGAGGCCCGATCCTGGTGGCAGCCCTGGAGCTACATCTGGCCGCGCACGACCCGGCTGATGGCGGTGGACACCGTGACGGCGCGCAGCAACGATGCGGCACCGGGAACCTGGCTCGTCGACCTTTACCTCTTCGCCCGCTGGCAGCCTGCGGAACGGAGGGCGCAGCTTGTCCGTTGCGAGGCCCCGGCCCGCGCCGTGGTCACGGAGGCGGTCCTCGCGGACCCCGCCTCGGCCGCCTGGAGCGCCATGGACCCCGACAATCCGCTGATCCGCACGATCTGTGCCGAGCCGACCTGAGGGAGATGCCGATGGACCAGAAACAGGTTTTGCTCGTCGAGGACGAGGACAACATCGCGCTGGCGCTGGAATTCCTCATTGGGCGCAAGGGCTTCGGGCTGACGCGTGTGGCATCCGGGGATGCGGCGCTCAAGGCGCTCGAGGCCGCGCCGCCGGATCTCGTTGTGCTCGACGTGATGCTGCCCGAGAAATCGGGCTACGAGATCTGCCAGCACATCCGGCAATCGGAGCGGCTGCGCGGCGTAAAGGTCCTGATGATGACCGCCCGCGGCGGCGAGGTGGAGCGGCGCAAGGGGCTCGCTCTGGGCGCGGACGCCTTTTTCACCAAGCCTTTCGACACGCGCGAGCTGACCGACGAAATCGCCCATCTGCTCGAGGGCTAGTCCGATGGGGGAAAGGCTCGGCCTTCGCATCCGCTTCGCGCTGTTCTTCGCCGCACTCGCCCTCGGCGGGGTCGCGATATTTGCGGGCGGGCTCTGGCTCGGTCAGGCGCGGGCGGGCGGCCCGTTGGACGGCTATGTCATCGCCGGGCTGGTGGGGGGGTTCGGCCTGATGGGGCTCGCGGCCTGGATCGGTTTTCTCTTTGACGCCAATGTCGCGCGTCCGATCCTCGGCCTGGCCGCCGATCTGCACACCCGGGCGCAGACCGATGTTCCGGTCGGGATCGAGGCCCATGACGCGCGCTATCTCGGCGCCCTTGCACCCGCCGCTCAGGCGATCCACGAGGCCCTCGAGGATGCCCGTACCAGCCAGGAGCGCGCGGTCGCGGAAAAGACGGCCCGCATGGCCCGGGACACGGCGCTCTTCGAGGCGCTGCTCCGCGACCTGTCCGAGGGTGTCGTGGTCGTGTCTCCGGACCTGCGCATCCGCCTTTACAACCGCTTGGCGACGGAACTGCTCGGGCCACTCGGCCTCGACCGTCCGCTCTCGGCATTCCTGCGGCTCGATCCGGTTAGCGAGTCCATCGCCCGCTGCGCGGCGCACTCCGCCCGGGGCCAGCCACGCACGGAGACTTTTCTCGCCGCAACCCACGACGGAGAGCGCCTGCTGGTGGGCTCCGTCTGTCCCGTGGTCATGGCTGAGGCCCGCGTGGGCCATGTCCTGACGTTCCACGACGCCACCGAAGAGCTGCGGACCCACGGCGCGCTCGAGCACCTGCTGGCGGAAACGGTGGAATCGGCGCGCAGGCCCGCCGCCGCCATCGGGGCCATGCTCGACGTGCTGGCCGAGGGCGATGCCCTGCCCGCCGGGGATCGCGCCCGGATGAACGTGGCCATGCGCGACGAGCTGAAGCGGCTGTTCGCCGTCCTGAACGGCCCCGCCGCCGCCGACGTCGCGACGGCTCGGCCCTGGCCCATCGCCGAAGTGGCCGTCTCCGACATCTTCGACGCGCTCGAGGCACGACTCATGGTGGCCTTCGAGGTGACCCCGAGCGACGCTGTGCTCTCCTGCGACGGCTACGCGATTACAGAACTTCTGAGCCGGGTGGTGCAGGAGGCGGGTGGCCGCGACGGCGTTCGCGCCTTGCGCCTTTCGGCCGAGCCTGCCGGCCCGGAGGTCAGCCTCGTCCTGAGCTGGACCGGCGCGCCGATCTCCCAGGGCGCGCTCGAGCAATGGGTCAAGGCGCCGCTGTCGCCGGCCTATGGCGGCTATTCGGGGCGGGACGCGCTTGCGGCGCATCGCACGGAGATCTGGACGGAGACTGGCGCCGACGGCGCGCGCATCGTGCTGCCCCTCGCCGCCGCCACCCGGCCCGAGCGATTGGCTGCGCCCGCGATCCATCGCGATTTCTACGCCTTCGACCTTCCCGCCTTTTCGGGGCCGCTCGGCGAGAGAGCGCTGTCGGAGGCGGCATTTGTCGTCTTCGACACCGAGACCACGGGCCTCGATCCTGCCCGCGACGAGATCGTGCAGATCGCAGGCGTCCGGCTACTCGGCGGCCGCCTTCTCAGGGGGGAGACCTTCGAGACCCTCGTCGATCCGGGCCGACCGATCCCGCCGTCCTCGACGAAGATCCACGGGATCGACGACCTGCGCGTCCGGGGCGCGCCGCGGGTGGCCGAGGCCGGCCGGGCCTTCGCCCGCTTTGCCGAAGGCTCCGTTCTCGTGGCCCATCACGCCGCCTTCGACATGGCGTTGCTGGAGGCGAAGGCGGAACTCATCGGCTGGCGACCTGAGACGCCCGCGCTCTGCACAGGGCTCATCTCCGCGGCACTCTATCCCCATGCATCAGACCATACGCTCGACGCGCTCGCTGCACGGTTCGGCGTCGGCATAGACGAGAGGCTGCGGCACACGGCCCTTGGCGACGCACTGGCCACCGCGGAGTTGTTCCTGCGCATGGTTCCCGTGCTCGAGGCCGCCGGGGTGACGACGCTAGCCCACCTTGCCGATGTTCAGCGGCAAGGTCTGCGCCAGCCGGCCTAGACCTCGAAATAGCGTTCCTGAATGGGGCGATAGCCCGCTCCCATCGTGCCCGCCCGGGCGCCCAGACCACCGGCCCGGACCTCGGGGATGACGATGCCGCTGGGATCTGCCGCTTCCAGACGCTCGGTCGTCCGCTCCACGATGCGGGTGCGGATGTGCTCGGGGAACCGCCCGTCGATTACCACAGCCGGCATGTCGATGATTGCGACAAGCGACAGGCTCGCGGTCGCGAGCGCCTCCGCCGTGCGGTCGATCCAGGCGTCGAGAACCGGCCCGATGCCGCCCCAGTCTGAATCGACCATGCGCACCGGGGCCGCTGGCTGGCCGGCCTCGGCGAGCATCGCCTCAAGCACCGAGATCGAGGCGTGGTGCAGGAGCTGGTTGGCGGGCTCCCGCGGTCTGCGGACCATGATCGGCCCCATGGCGCCCGCATTGCCTGAGGGCCCGGAAACGATGCGGCGGTTCAGCACGAGGCCACCGCCGGCGAACGCGCCGATGTAGAAATAGCCGAAATTGGCAAGGTCCGAATGGGTGCCGAAGACCAGTTCCCCGAAACAGGCGAGCGTCGCGTCATTGCCGACATGCACAGGAAGGGGGGTGATCGGGGCGAGGGCGGAAGCGAAGGAAAAGCCCTTCCAGGCCAGCATCTCCTCCTTCGGTGCGCCGACGAGATCCAGCCAGTTCCACAGCTCGAAAGGCGAGCCTATCCCAAGTCCAACGATCCGCGCGCTTTGGGAGGGGGTTAGCCCGGCGCAGATCGGGGCGATGGCACGGCCGAGAAAATCCATGATTCGGGCGGGAGTCGGATAGCCATACTCCTCGGACCGTGTGTCGAGCACCTCTCCGCCGAGATTGATCAGCACGAGATCCGCCATCCGCCGGCCGACCCTCAACCCCAGTGCGAACGCGCCATCGGGCGAGATCGCGAGCGGCGTCGACGGCTTGCCGACCCGCCCGCGCACGGGCTCCCCCCGGTGCAGGAGGCCCTCGGCCTCCAGCGCACGGGTGATCACCGAAGCGGTCTGGGCCGAGAGGGCCGTGCGTCGCGCGACGTCCGAGCTTGCGAGCGGGCCGAAATCGCGAACGGTGGAGAGCACGAGCCGCTCGTTATGGTCGCGTACGCCCTGTGGCGTCGCGGCATCGGCGAGCCAAGCCGCCCCGTCCACCGCCGTCGGTCCATTCGGCACGATTATGTCCTCCCCGGGACAGGCTAGACATCTCCCATTACATAAATCAAGTTGATTTATATATTGACATCCTCCGCTATCGGAGGCTTCATCCGGGTATCCGCCATGAGAGGCGGGAAAAGCGGGCCCGGCAGAGGAGCGGGGTCGCGCACAGGGAGGATACTCAAATGAAAAAACTGCTCATGGGCAGCGCGATCGCGCTTGCGTCGACGGCGGGCACCGCAGCCTTCGCGCAGGACGGCGGAATCTCCGCCTGCCTGATCACCAAGACCGAGACCAACCCCTTCTTCGTCAAGATGCGCGAAGGCGCGCAGGCGAAGGCCGAGGAACTGGGCATCGAGCTCAACACCTACGCGGGTCAGGTCGACGGTGACCACGAAAGCCAGGTCCAGGCCATCGAGGCCTGCATCGCCAACGGCGCCAACGGCATCCTAATCACCGCCTCTGACACCGCGGCGATCGTCGATCCGGTGCAGCAGGCACGGGACGCGGGCCTGCTGGTCATCGCGCTCGACACGCCGCTGGAACCGGCGGACGCAGCCGACATGACCTTCGCGACCGACAACTTCCTCGCCGGCGTACTGATCGGCCAGTGGGCCGTGGCAACGCTGGGCGACGAGGCGGCCGACGCCAAGATCGCCATGCTCGACCTCGCCATCAGCCAGCCTACCGTGGGCGTGCTTCGCGACCAGGGCTTCCTGACCGGGTTCGGCATCGACGTGGTCGATCCTTCCATGTGGGGTGATGAGACCGACGAGCGGATCATCTGCAACGAGGTCACCGCCGGCAACGAGGAAGGCGGTCGCCGGGCGATGGAGAACTGCCTCGCCATCGATCCCGACATCAACGTGGTCTACACGATCAATGAGCCCGCCGCGGCAGGCGCCTATGAGGCGCTCTCCGCCATCGGGCGCCAGGACGACGTAATGATCGTTTCCGTCGACGGCGGCTGCCCCGGCGTCCAGAACGTGGCCGAAGGCGTCATCGGCGCCACCAGCCAGCAGTATCCGCTGCTGATGGCGGCGCTCGGCATCGAGGCGATCGCCCAGTATGCCGCCGACGGCACGCTGCCGGAGCCCACCGAGGGCAAGGAATTCTTCGACACGGGCGTGGCGCTCGTGACCGATCAGCCCGCCGAAGGCGTGGACTCGATCTCCGTCGAGGAAGGTCTGGCGCTTTGCTGGGGCTGATGCCCCCGCTAGACTGATCGATACCGGCGGGGGCGGGCGCTTGTCCGCCCCCGACCGTTCAAGCCCGGGGCCTTCCGCCCCGCGGGAGGAGAGACCATGAGCGCATCCGACTACGAAGGCGCCGCGAAAGGCGGATCGGGCGACGTCGCGAAATTCGACGACGAGGACAAGGGGCTCTTCGGCCGCTTTCACCACGCCCTGCACGCGACTCCGGCGCTGGTGCCGCTGATCGTGCTGATGGTCGCCATCGGCATCTTCGCCATCGTACTGGGCGAGCGGTTCTTCTCTCCCGGAACGCTGACGCTGATCCTGCAGCAGGTGCAGATCGTGGGCATTCTCGCGCTCGCGCAGTCATTGATCATCCTGACCGCAGGCATCGACCTCAGCGTGGGTGCCATGGCCGTGTTCAGTTCGGTCCTGATGGGCCAGTTCACCTTCCGCTACGGATTGCCGCCTGCGGTGGCGATCATGGCGGGTCTCGCCATCGGTACCGGGATCGGTGCGATCTCGGGCTGGCTCGTCAGCAAGGTGAAACTGCCGCCCTTCATCGTGACGCTGGGCATGTGGCAGATCGTGCTCGCGGCAAACTACCTCTATTCGAAGAACGAGACGATCCGAAGTCAAGACATCCGCGACGAGGCGGCCCTGCTGCAGTTCATGGGCATCCGGTTCGACCTGGGCGGCGCCATCGTCACAATGGGCGTCGTGACCATGGTCGTCATGGTGATCGTGCTGGCCTACATGCTGCGCTCCACCGCCTGGGGCCGCCATGTCTACGCCATCGGAGACGATCCCGAGGCCGCGGAACTGGCCGGGGTCAACAAGCACCGGACCATCATGTCGGTCTACATGCTCGCAGGCTTCATCTGCGGCATCGCGGGCTGGATCATGATCGGCCGCTTCGGGTCGGTCTCGCCCTCGGCCTCCACCGGCGTGGTGGGCAACATCCAGTCGATCACCGCCGTGGTTATCGGCGGCATCTCCCTCTTCGGCGGGCGCGGCTCGATCTGGGGGGCCTTCTTCGGCGCGCTCATCGTGGGCGTGTTCGAGCTGGGCCTCCGGATGGCCGGCGCCAATGCGCAATGGACCTACCTCTTGATCGGCGCGCTCATCATCGGCGCCGTGGCGGTGGACCAGTGGATCAGAAAGGCGACGGCATGACCACGGAGCCCATCCTCAAGGCGCGCGGCCTCGTCAAGCGGTACGGCAAGGTCGTCGCCCTCAACCGCTGCGACTTCGACCTCTATCCCGGCGAGATCCTCGCCGTGATCGGGGACAACGGCGCGGGCAAGTCGACGCTGATCAAGGCGATGTCGGGCGCGATCCAGCCCGATGCGGGCGAGATGTGGCTCGAGGGTCAGCCCCTGCGCCTCGCCTCCCCCATCGCGGCGCGGGCGCACGGCATCGAGACAGTCTACCAGACACTCGCGATGTCGCCGGCGCTGTCGATCGCGGACAACATGTTCATGGGCCGCGAGATCCGCAAACCGGGCTGGCGCGGCAAGGTCCTGAGACAACTCGACCGTAGGGAGATGGAGCGTCTGGCCCGGGACAAGCTGAACGACCTCGGCCTCCTGACGATCCAGAACATCAACCAGGCGGTGGAGACGCTGTCGGGCGGGCAGCGCCAGGGCGTCGCCGTCGCGCGCGCCGCGGCCTTCGGGTCGAAGGTCATCATCCTCGACGAGCCCACCGCCGCGCTGGGCGTCAAGGAAAGCCGCAAGGTGCTCGACCTCATCCAGGACGTGCGGTCGCGGGGTATCCCGATCATCCTGATCAGCCACAACATGCCCCATGTCTTCGAGGTATCGGACCGGATCCATGTGCACCGTCTCGGCAGCCGTCTTTGCGTGATCGACCCCAAGACGCACAACATGTCCGATGCCGTGGCCTACATGACCGGCGCCAAGGAGCCTGACCAGCATCTCGAGACCGCCTGACCTGCGTGCCGGCCCCGTCATCCGGGGCCGGTAACGATTTGTTAGGTAAACCCGCGTTAACCCTGATGCCATGTCGGCTGACGGGGATATGGCGGCGCTGGCCGCGTTGCGTCACGGGGTCCCCGGCGGTTCCGGCGTCCATGCCATGCCCCTGCGCGATCTGGTGCTGAACGGAAGGTTCCTGACACGGGCCGCCACAGGTGTGGACCGCGTTGCGGCCGAACTCGCGCGGGCGCTCGCGGCGCGGCCCGAGATCCGGTTGACCGTCGCCCTTCCGCGCGAGGCCCTTGGCGGCGGGTTCGGGCAACTCCCGGGTCCCGCCATCTCGCGCGGTCCTCTTGAGGGCCATGCGTGGGAACAGGCATGCCTTCCCGGCCTCGCCCGAGGGCGCTGGTGCCTCAACCTCTGCAACACCGGGCCGCTTTTCGGCGCGCGGCAGGTCGTCATGCTTCACGACGCTCATGTCGCCACGGTGCCAGGCAGCTACAGCCGCGCATTCCGCGCGCTTTATCTGTCTCTCCAGCCCCGCCTCGCACGTCGGGCGGCAATCGTCCTCACCGTGTCCGAGCACAGTCGCCGCAGCCTTGAAGCGACGGGACTCGTTCCTCGGGGCAAGGCGAGGGTTGTGCCGAACGGCGCCGATCACATGGACCGCATCGGGGCCGACCTGTCCGTCCTCTCCCGCAACGGCCTGCGTGTACGGGGCTACTTTCTCGCCGTCGGCAGTGGCGCCGAATACAAGAACATCGCGATGATCGCCGCCGTCGCCGCCGCCCGCGGCGCGGACGGTCTTCCGCTGGTCACGACCGGGGGCGCCATGCCCCGGGTCTTCGGCGCACCGCAGCACACGTCCGGTCACCGCCACCTCGGCAGGGTCACCGACCCGGAACTCAAGGCGCTCTACTCCCATGCCGCGGCCCTGCTCTTTCCCTCCCTTGCCGAGGGATTCGGCCTCCCGCCGCTCGAGGCGATGGCCTGCGGCACGCCCGTGATCGCGACGACGGCGGGCGCCGTGCCAGAGGTGTGCGGCGCCGCTGCGCTCTACGCGGATCCGCTGCGTCCAGAGGACTGGCGGCAGGCAATGGACCGCGTTGAGGGTGATGCCGTTCTCTGGAGCGATCTTCAGGCGCGGGGCAGGGCGCGCGCCGCGGGCTATACTTGGGCCCGCGCCGCCGACCGTCTTCTCGCCGCCATAGAGGAGACCGAGGCCAATGACGCCTGACCTCGACAAAGCCTCAGATGAGGGCCGCCGCCTTCCACAGGCTGCCCGTCCAGACAGCGAGGTAGGGCCCCGACCCCTGCGCTGCAGGGTCCCAGGTCGTACCATTCGCGACGGCGAGGGTCATCCCGCCACCGATGGTCGCGGGTGCCGCTCCCAGAGTGCGCAGACCCATGGCCGACGCCACACCCAGAGACTGCTGCCCGAGGGCGAAATTGCCGTTCACGAGATAGGTCGCGACCTCGGCATTGTTGAGAAAGATGCCAAGAGACCCGTCACCCTTCACGCGAAACTCCCATGTCGCTCCGGTCGCTCCGCGCGTCAGGTAGAACGAGACGGGATCGTTGTCGGAACTCAGGGTCAGCGCCCGGGTGAGACTGCGGTCGGGCATGCGGATTCGGCTTTCCCGGACAGGCAGGTTCGCCAGTCCCCAGAAGACCGGATGCCAGTCGGGATTGAAGAGGCTTCGGATGTCCACGCCCGCGCCCCGATAGTTTCCGGGCTCAAACGCGATCAGTCCGCGGCCGAATGTCGTTCCCGCCGACACGCTGATCGAGAAATCGAGATCGAGCGCCTGGATCGCCCGCGATCCGGGCGCCACCGACACAAGGCTGTCGATCGCGCCGGCATAGCCGTTCGTGTCGAGGCCGAAGTTCAGGAACTGCAGGTTCACGATTTCCGCGGCCTGGGTCGTCACGTCCACGAGACGAAAGCTCGCCGGTGGAGCGCTGTTGCGGATGATCGAGGTATAGCCGCCGAAGAACCGCACCTCGACATTTCCGTCGATCCTGAGCCCGCATTCGGCAGCGGCCGTGGGATGTCCCTCGTTCTTGAGCGAGATGAAATCGATCTTGTTGTTCTGGAACCCGCCGTTGCCGCCGGACAGGATCTCGATACCGCACCGCGTCCAGCTCTCGATACGGGCATGCAGGAACTTGAGGTTGTTGGAATTGTCGACGTCGCCCCGGTTCCCGATCCTCAGCCCCCGCTCGCAGGGGCCGGAGCGGAGGTCGATGAAGGTGCTGTCATAGCAATCCTGCAGGTCGATGTTCCGGCGGAAATTCTGCACGAAGACCTGCTCGCAGACGACAAAGGCACAGTTCCGCAGGCGCAGCCCCACGGGATGGGCGGCCTCCGACCAGCTTTCAGGCACCTCCGTGGTGACGGTCACCCGCCGCAGCCCCAGCGCCCGCGCCTTGTCGAGAGACCCCTCGAGCAGGCCGTCGCCGTCATGGTCGGTGTAGTCGTGGTGAATGGCAGGCGCATCGGTGCCGGCCTTCTGGATCAGATAGGATCCCGTCGCCGCGAAATTCCCGCCGAAATTGGCGTAGTCCGCAATGTCAGCCGTATGCGCGCCGCCGACGAGCACGACGCCCGGGCGCAGCGCGAGGCTGGTGATGTAGGTGGACCGGCCGAGGAACACCTGCCCGAACCCGGTCGAATGGGCGGCGTCGATGGCCTTCTGCAGGGCCATGGTATTGGCCTCTGCGGCGCCGCTGTCCGTTCCGCTGTCGTCGACCCCGAACGCCGCTGCCGCAAAGCCCATCTGACCGGGCATCGGCTCGACCCGCAGTCTCAAGCCGCCCGCGGTCACCAGATGCGCATCGGCGGCCGCGGCATCGAGCACACGGTAGGAAAACCCGTCGCGAGTCCGGATCTGGTCCCCGGTCACGAAGGACGCGGCCGGACGGGTGTCTGCGAGAACCGCCGCCGGGTTTTCGAGCGGCTCCGCGACGCTCAGCACCGCGCGCCCGGCGATGCCCGCAAGCTCGAGCACGGACGCGCCATTGGTCAACGGGCCGCCCGGACCGTCGATGTCGAACCGGCCCCGAGGCGTCTGGCACTGGTCGCCGGGCGCGAGGTCGGCATCGGCGATCATCGCCTCCAGCGAGGGGTAGCTCAGCACGGGGTCCGAGCGCAGACCGTCGAGCGCGGTCTTGAGCTCGGTTCCGGTCATCGGCAGGGCGGGAATGCGGGTGGCCATGGCATGGGCTCCGAAGCTGGACGAGGTTCGGCGCTGGATAGGGTGCCGTGGCTAACGGCCCGTCGCCGCGCCGGGCGCGCGTCCTGGCGTTCCCGCAACGCGTGGTCCATGCGATGATCCGGTCGGTCTCAGTGGCTCTCGCCCTCAGGATCGCGGGCACGCTCGTGTGGCTGGCCTTCGGCGTGCTGCTGGCGCGGACACTCAGCATGGCGGATGCGGGCATCGTGTTCTTCGCCATCGGGCTCTCGCTCTTGGCCGGTCCCCTCGTTGCGGCCGGCTATGACCTCGTGGTTCTGCGTTTTGCATCGGTCGGCCTGCGCGAGGGCGCCACGGAGGACATCCGAAGGCTCCGCGGCGAAGCGACGCTCGTCTGCCTTGGTGTTTCTGGACTGGCCATGGCCGGACTCTTCGCGGTCTGGGGCATGGGTGTCGCGACCCCCGTGACCTCCCGGTTCGACGTCGCTCTCTTGACCGCACTTTCCGTCGCCGCGACGGGCCTCATGGCGATCCATCGCGATCTGCTGCGGGCGGCGGGCCGGCTCGGGCCTGCGCTCGTCGGCCAGTCGCTCTACCGGACGCTGCTGCCATGCCTTGCCTGCGGTATGCTCGCCGCGGCGGGCCTCCTGACTGCGGTGACGGCGCTGACCTGCTATGTCGCGGCGCTCTGTGCGGCCCTTCTTCAGCAGTCGCTCGCCTTGCGCGGACTTCGGCTTTCGCCCCTCTGTCCCCGCACCTTGTCCCGTGCGCGCATCGCACTGGCGGTCTGGCCGGGGGACGCCGCGCTTCTCGTTCTGCAGCGCGGGGCGGGGCTGGCGCTCGGTCTGACCGCCGGGATCGAGGCTGCTGCCCTCTATCTCGTGGCCGAGCGCGTGGCCCAACCAGGCCTCTTCGTGACCGACGCCGCCCGCACGGCGCTCGCCCCGGATCTCGCCTGCGCGACCCCGGTCGAGCGTCAGCGCAGCGCGCGGCGGGCCAGCCTCCTCTTCGCCTTCGCAGGAGGCGGTGGCGTCGCCGCGGTCACCCTCCTCGGGGCTCTCGTCCTCGACCTCCACGGTCCGGAATATGAGGCGGCCTGGCCTGTGCTGATGATCTTGCTCGTCGGCCAGGCCAGCTGGGCCGTCTTCGGACCGACGGCCCTGCTGCTCAACCTCTACGGAGAGGAGACGGCCCGCAGCCGCATCGCCGTTCTCTCGGCCATGGGCTTTCTGCTTGCGCTGCTGTTCTGTGCGACCCCGGTCGAGGCCGCCGTTGCCGCCGCTGCCGGATGCTGGGCGATGAACGCAGCACTCTGGCTCTGCCTGCGACGCCGGCTCGACCTCGTTTCGGGCCTGCCCGCCCTCTTTCTGCCGGTGATCGCCCCCGACCCGCACCCCGCCGGCGGAGCCTGACCGATGCGCGTTCTCTTCGTCTCCCAGAGCTTTGCGCCGGACCCCGGGTCCGGGGCGGAAAGGGTCTGCGCCGACATCGCCCACGGACTTGCCTTGCGCGGCCACGCCGTGGACGTGCTCTCCCTTGGCGACACCGGAACCGCTCGCCGGGACGACAACCTCACGGTCCATCGCCTCGCCTTCGCCCGGAGCCCGAGGCCCGGTCCCGGCCCGCTCCCCCTCACGCGGAGCGGCAAACTGCTCTGGCACGCCCGGAACGCTCGGGGCGGCGTGTCGGCCGAGGCGCTCGACCGCCTGATCACGGGCCTTCGCCCGGATGTCGTCTGCGCCCACAACGCCAGCGCCTTTCTGCCGCAGCTCTTCCGCGTCTGCGGCGCCCGATCCTTGCCGCTTGCCCTCCACCTTCACGACTACGGCCTGATCTGCCCGCGGACGACGATGTATCGCAAGGGCATCAATTGCGCCTCCCCCTGCGCCGGTTGCCGACTACTGACCGCACCCTGGCGGCGCGCTGCCGGCGCCGTCGGCCATGTCATCGCCGTCAGCGACTTCGTCGCGCGGCGCTACCGGGGGCAGGGGCTTTTCCCCCGCGCCTCATGGTCGGTCGTCCATAACCTCGACCGCAGTTCGCTCGCGGATTACACGCCCAAGGCTGCAGGCGCCTACAGCTTCGGCTTCGTGGGCGCTCTGACGGAGGCCAAGGGACTGTCCGACCTCCTCTCCGCCTTCGAAAGGCTGCCAAGCGGGCGCGCGAAACTGGTCGTGGCGGGTCAGGGCGAGCCCCTCCTCGAGGCACGGCTCTCCCTGTCCGAGGACGTGACATGGCTCGGCCAGGTGCCGCCGAATCGCGCCTATGAGCGGATGGACTGCCTCGTCCTGCCCTCCCGCTGGCACGAACCGCAGGCCCTCGTGCTGGCCGAGGGCCTCCGCAGGGGCCTCCGGATCATCGCCTCCGACAGGGGCGGCACCACCGAGATCCTGCAGGGACGGCTCCCGCACCTCCTCTACGATCCGGATATCCCGGGCGCTCTCGCCCGCGCCATGACCGAAGCGCTGGCCGAGGGACCGCTGAACGCAGTTCCCGTGAGCCCCGCCGCGGACCCGGTCGACAGGGTGGAGGCCATCCTCGGGGCCATGCATGCCGGCATTCCCCATGCCTAGGCCGAACCTGTTCCTGATCGGCGCCGCCAAGGCGGGCACCACTTCGGTTGCCCGGTTCCTCGAAGGCCTGCCGGGGGTTGCCCTGTCCCCGATCAAGGAGCCTTGCCATTTTTCCCCCGATATCAACGCCCAGACGGCGGCGGAGGAGCGTCGCCGGACCCGCCTGAGACTAGACCGTTACCTCGCCTCGAACATCCGCCCCCCGATCCATCTCCATCCCGTCTCCAGCCGCGCGGACTACGAGAGGCTGTTCGACGACACCGGACACGCGCACATCCGCGGAGAGTGCAGTACGCGCTATCTGCCGTCCCGGGTCGCGGCCCGTGCGATACACGCCTATGCGCCCGAGGCCCGCATCCTCGTTCTGCTGCGCGAGCCTTCCGCGCGGATCCTGTCGCATTATCTCATGGACTGGCGCACGGGGGTCGAGCGTCGCCCCCTCGAAACCTGCCTCCGGGAGGAGATCGCGCTCGGTCGCTCGGCGCAGTTCTCGAACTGCCGCATGTATCTCGCACAGAGCGATTACCCGCCGATGCTGGCCCGGTACCGGGCCCTGTTTCCCGGGGCGCAGCTTGGCGTTTACCGGTTCGAGGAGCTCGTCGCGGACCCTGATCGCCACCTGTCGGACCTCCTCCGCTTTCTCGGCATTGGTCGCCCGCCGGGAGCGCTGCGCCTTCCCCAGGAAAACTCCGCCGGCCAGATGGCGCGTCAACCCGTCCTCGATCGCGCGCTCTACCTCACGGGCGCAAAGCGCCACCTCGAGCGTCTCGTGCCGCTGTGCCTGCCGCTATCCTGGCGCGCGAGTCTCAAGAGGCTCTATTTCACTGACACCGTTCACGTTGCGGACATGGCCGGAGAGGCCTGGCGCCATCTGCCGGAGCTCAAGCGGCTCGTGGAGGCCTATCCGGCGATTTGGTCCGGCGGGCCGCGACCGGCGGCGCCCCTGCGCCGAGCAGGCTGAAGACCGCCAGCGACAACGCCACCTGCATCGAGCCGGAAAAGAGGCTGTCCTCTGCCAGAAACAGCAGTAGCAGCGCGATCCCTGTCAGCGCGAAAGGCGACCGCCGATGCGTCAGAACCGGTGCCGCAGCGACCCACAGCGTGGTGCAGAAGGCCGCAAAGGCGATTGCCACGCCATAGGTCAGCCCGAGGCTCAGGAACGCGTTATGTGCAGCCGAAAGCGCGCCGGACGCCTGCGCCATGGCGTCGAGCCGCCCCTCGAACCCGTATCCCGAGGGCGCGGCGACCAAGAGGTCGGCGGCCTCGACCCAGCTCATGAACCGCCCGGACAGATTGTCCCCCAGCGTCTGCCCTCCTGCCGTCACCTCGGAGAACCTGTCGCCGAAGGCCATGCCCGCCGCGCAGGAGGCGGCGGCGACAAGCCCCGCGATGGCCAGCCGTACTCCGGTCCCTCTGGAGGCCGCCAGTCGCGCCAGCGCAACCAGCGACAAGAGGGTCGAGACCGCCAGAAAGGCCCGTGTCTGCGTCGCAGCAAAGGTCAGCGCCACGATGACGAAGGCGATGGCGATCGCGCAGACCTGCCATCCGGCATGCCGGACGGCGAGGGCAAGGCACAGCGCATACGCCACACCGAGGGCCTGAACCTGGCCAAGCTCGTTCGGGTGGCTCCAGATGCCGGTGGCCCTCAAGCGGTCGCCATACCACCAGAGCGCGGTGTCCGGCGGGCTGAGGGCATCGAGCAGAGGCGCGGCAAGCTGAAGCTGCGCGAGGGCGAGGGCGGCCACGCATAGGCCCCCGACCGCGGCCCCCGCGCAGAAGGCGGGGGCGCCCCCCCCCCTCGTCATGTCCGCCAGCATCAATCCGCAGAAGATCGACAGGACCAGCCGCAGCGCGGCTACGGCATGGGCCAGGTCACCGGTCCAGAGCCCGCTCAGAACAGCCGGAAGGAGTGCGCCGGCAAGAAGTGACGCCCACAGCACCACCGGCGTGACGCGGCAGGTCAGAACGCGCGCCAGCGCTCCGGCGGCGGCCAGCACGCAGACCAGATCGAGCAGGCGAAGGCCGCCGCCGCCAGGGATCGGCACGTTGGCAATGACGGCGACGCCTGTTCCGAAGAGAACCGCGGCCCGAAGCGACCCGGCCCTCGACCGTATTTCGCAACGGCCTCCGACCGCTTCGCGGTGATGCGGTGTCGGGCTCGGCGACCGATAGCTCGGGCGCGGGGAATCGCTGCCCGAAACTGCGGCCGATGGCCCGCCCCAGTCGGCCAAGGTCATCGAGGAAGTGCCTCCTTTTCCGGCATCGGTCGGCCGGATTGCCAATCCGCATGCCCGAATCTGCGGCTGCCGCTTCAGCTTTGACGACTTTCCGAAGATATTGTTAACAAACCGTTAGAGTCATCTGACTAGGTTCGTACGCGTCGCCCGGCCGCTGTCAGGGCACCATGACAAGGGGCGTTGCGCCCTTGGGGGTTTCCATGTCTGATATTGATGCGTCATTTCGGGACGATTTTTCTGTTGTTTCGTCGTCTTCGGTTGGTGGGTTTCGTCACGGGTGCAGCGTGACGGGTCGGGCGTATCCGGTGATCCGGCGCG
>Ga0008835_100444_pt1 | contig 39927 bp, 41 predicted proteins | sample HotLakConsoUCCRE_FD_62215 | JGI IMG/M metagenome (GOLD analysis project Ga0008835, IMG submission 62215) | Hypersaline microbial mat communities from Hot Lake, Washington, USA - Hot Lake Consortium UCC-RE (Hybrid Assembly) ... | reverse complement strand
CCGACGCGATGAACGTGAGCGCGAGACCGAGCAGGATCGCGCGGGTGGGGGAGCGGCGGGGTGCGACCTCGGGCAGGTCGTCGCCGGTGCCCGACGTCACCACGAGGACAGGCTCGGCCCCGGTCGCGGCTGCGGGCCTGGCAGGGCGTGCGGCCGCGGCAGAGCGCGCTGTCGTCTGTCCGGCCGGGCTGTCCTGAACGTCCAGCGGGGCGGTGCGAAGTTTCTTGCCGGTAGCGGAACGGGTCCCGGCCGCGCGGCGGTTGGCCCGGCCCTTGGCGGCGAAGGCGAAGAGCGCGAGGACGACAAGCCCGGCGGCAAGCCACGAGAACTGCCGCGCCACCGTGGACTGGCCGTAATCGGGCGGCAGGATCGCGGCGCGGCGGCCCTCGACATAGGGGAAGATGACCGGCCCGGTCGCGGCGAAGCCGGCGAGGCTCTCGGTGGCGAGCGCGCCCTGCCATGCACCGGCAGGGCGGATCGCGCCGTTCAGCGTCAGGAGCGGCATGGCCGTGGCCTCGGCTCCCGGGACGGAGCGGAGCATCTCGGGGGTTACGCGGTCCGGATCGTTCATCACGAAAATCGCGAGACCGGCGCTGTCGGGCGTGTCCGCGTTGGCGCGGAGCGGCACGGCGAGGGCTGTCGGCCCGCCCTCGGACAGGGGCCCGATGCGGCGGGCTGTCTCAAGATCGAGCACCGCGGTCAGCCGCGCCTCGCCGATGGGGCTGACGTCGCGGCCGGGATCGAAGCGACCGATGCTGACCGGCGCGGGCGGTCCGGCGAGATAGATCTCTCCCAGAGCCGCCTGTCGCGCATTGATCTGCATCTGGAGCAGTATCCCCACGGCGAAGGCCGCCACGGCCATCAGGCCAAGGACGATCGGCGCGAGGCGCGCGAGGGTCGTGCGGGCGTCGGGAGCCATGGTGAAAAACTCCATGCGAGAGTAGCGTCTTGTGATCTGACTGACCGATTTTTGCTCTGTGAATGCGGCAATGGATGGGCGGACGCCGGACGTTTTGGCGTTAACGGCGACGACCTTGCGTTACATTCCTGCTTTACCATCGCCCGGCTTGCACCCGGCGCCGGGAGTCGGGATCACGGGGCTCGGGACAGGACGGCAGATCGAGGACCAGCCATGACGCGCTACGCGAACACGACCTATGACGCGCTCGAGATCGGCATGGAGGCCAGCGTACGGCGGCTCTGCGTGGCCGACGATCTCTATGTCTTCGCCCATGCCAGCGGCAACATGAACCCGATGCACCTGCCGGAGCTCGATGGTGACGGCGACGGAGAGCCCGAGGCGGTGGCCCCTTCGGCCTGGCTCGCCGCGCTGATCTCGGGCGTCTTCGGCAACTGCCTGCCCGGCCCGGGCACACTGTACCGGTCACAGAACCTGAGGTTTCTCGGCCGGGCCTATCCCGGAGAGGAACTGGTGGCGCGGGTGAAGGTCCTTTCCAAAGGCGCGAACCGGGAGGTGCGTTTCGAGGTCAGTGTCGAGGGTCCGGAGGGCAAGCGGCTGATCGAGGGAGAGGCGGTGGTGATCGCCCCGGACCGCGCGGTGTCCGTGGAGGCGGGGGTCGTGCCGGGCCTCACGGTGCAGAGGCATGTGCATTTCGACCGGATGCTGGCGAGGGCCGAGCATCTGGACCCGATTCCCACCGCGGTGGTGGCGCCCGAAAAGGTCGATGCGCTCGAGGGCGCACTCCTGGGGCGGGATCACACGCTGATCACGCCGATCCTCGTGGGGAGTGCCGCCAGGATCGCGCAGGCGGCGACCGAGGCGGGACTCGATATCACCGGGCTCGAGATCATCGACGAGCCCGACCCTGCGCGCGCCGCCGCGCGCGCCGTGGCGCTGGTCCACGAGGGGCGGGCGAAGGCGGTGATGAAGGGGCATCTGCACACCGACCTGTTGCTGGCGGCGGTGATGAAGCGGGAGGGGGGGCTGCGGACCGGGCGGCGGCTGTCCCATGTCTTCGCCATGGATGTGCCGGGCGTCGATCACATGGTCTTCGTCACCGATGCGGCGATCAACATCGCCCCCGATCTCGCCACCAAGGTGGACATCGTGCAGAACGCCATCGACCTCGCCCGGGCGCTGGGCGTGGAGGAACCGAAGGCGGGGATATTGTCGGCGGTGGAGGTGGTGAACCCGAACATCCCTTCCACGGTCGATGCGGCGGCGCTGTCGAAGATGGCCGACCGGGGGCAGATCACCGGGGGGCTGGTGGACGGGCCGCTGGCGATGGACAACGCCATCGACCTCCATGCCGCGGCGACGAAGGGGATCAAGAGCCTTGTCGCGGGCAGGGCGGACATCCTCGTGGCGCCCAATCTCGAATCGGCGAACATGCTCGCCAAGCAGCTGACCTTCATGGCCCATGCCGAGGCGGGCGGGCTGGTGATCGGGGCGATGGTGCCCGTCATCCTGAGCTCGCGCGCCGATGACGAGAAGGCGCGGCTGGCCTCCTGCGCCATCGCGGCGCTCTATGCGGCCTATGGGGCGGGGCGGTGAGATGGCGGCGATCCTGACGCTGAATGCGGGCAGTTCCTCGCTGAAGTTCTCGCTTTGGCCCGACGGAAAGACGCGGGGCGCCGAGGGGCAGGTGGAGGCACTGGGCGGCTCGGCGAGGCTGGTGTTCGAGGCGGGCGACGGCGAGGAGAGCCGCGACATCGGCCCGGCGGACCATGCCGAAGCGCTCGAGGTGATCCTCGATGCGCTGGCGCCGGCGCTGGCGGGGCGGCGGGTGGCGGGCGTGGGGCACCGGATCGTCCATGGCGGCCCGGAGCGGCGGGGGCCGGCGCGGCTTACGGCGGAGGTGGTGGCGGAACTCGAGGCGCTGGCGCCCTTCGCGCCGCTGCACCAGCCGCACAACCTCGCGGGGCTGCGCGCGGCAAGGGCGGTGTTTCCCGACGCGGTGCAGGTGGGGGCCTTCGACACGGCGTTCCACCGGGGGCATCCGTGGGTCAACGACACCTTCGCCCTGCCGCGGGAATTCTACGACGCGGGCGTGCGGCGCTACGGGTTCCACGGGCTGAGCTACGCCTGGATCGCGGGCGTGCTCGAGGCGGAGGCGCCGGAGCTGCACGCGGGGCGGGTGATCGTCTGCCACTTGGGCAACGGCGCGTCGATGTGCGCTCTCAGGGCCGGGAAGAGCGTGGGGTCGACCATGGGCTTCTCCGCGCTCGACGGGCTGCCCATGGGCACGCGCTGCGGGCAGATCGACCCGGGGGTGCTGCTCTATCTCATGGACCAGCGGGGGATGAGTGCGGCGGAGATCACCGCACTGCTTTACACCGAGAGCGGGCTGAAGGGGCTGTCGGGGATCACCTCCGACATGCGGACGCTGGAGGCGTCGGACGACCCGCGCGCGGCGGAGGCGATCGACTATTTCGTGTTCCGCCTGTCGCGGGAGATCGGGGCCATGGCGGCGGTTCTGGGCGGACTCGACGGGCTCGTCTTCACCGGCGGGATCGGCGAGAACTCGGCGATGATCCGGGCGCGGGCGGTGGAGAAGCTGGGGTTTCTCGGGCTTGCGGTGGACCCGGCGGCCAATGCGGCGCGCGCGCGGGAAATCGGCGCGGGACCGGTGCGGCTCCTCAGAATCGAGACCGATGAGGAGGCGGTGATCGCCGCCGCGGTGCGCGCGGAAGTCTGACGGGTCAGGGACACGCGCACCCGGCGGGTCTTGGCGGACGCGTCGGTCCGCGTCGCTTAGCGGGCTGAAAGGGCGCGTTGCGTAAGGACGACCTGCGGGGGGCGCAGGTGTGGCCCCGGGCACCGGTGCCTCGGCTGGTTGCCAAGGGCGCGCGTGGCGGCTACCTCACGCGCGGCGGGCAAGGGGAAGACGCATGGACGATCTGCGCGAGAAATATCTGGGCCTCATCCGCGACGCTGCCGACGAGAGCCGGCTCGAGGACCTGCGCGTGCAGGCCATCGGCAAGAAGGGCGAGGTGAGCCTTGCCATGCGCGAGCTGGGCCGGATGTCGCCCGAGGAGCGTCAGGAGGCGGGACCCCGTCTGAATGCGCTGAAGGACGAGATCACCTCGGCGCTGGCCGCGAAGAAGGCGGCGCTGGGTGATGCGGCGCTGGAGGCGCGGCTGGCCTCCGAATGGCTGGACGTGACCCTGCCCCCGCGCCCGCGCGGCCTCGGCAGCGTGCATCCGGTGAGCCAGGTGACCGAGGAGATCACGGCGATCTTCGCGGACATGGGATTCTCCGTCGCCGAAGGGCCCCAGATCGAGAGCGACTGGTACAATTTCGACGCGCTGAACATCCCCGGCCACCATCCCGCGCGGGCGGAGATGGACACCTTCTACATGGCTCGCGCCGAGGGCGACAATCGCCCGCCCCATGTGCTCAGGACCCATACGAGCCCGGTGCAGATCCGGCACATGGAGGCCCATGGCGCGCCCTGCCGGATCATCGCGCCGGGCCGCGTCTATCGCTCGGACTACGACCAGACCCACACGCCGATGTTCCACCAGGTCGAGGGGCTGGCCATCGACCGCGACATCTCCATGGCGAACCTCAAGTGGTGCCTCGAGGAATTCGCGGCGGCCTTCTTCGAGGTGGACAAGGTGGAGGTCCGCTTCCGGGCCTCGCATTTCCCGTTCACGGAACCCTCGGCGGAGATCGACTTCCGCTGTTCCTGGGTCGGCGGGCAGCTGAAGCTGGGCGAGGGCGACGACTGGCTGGAGGCTGGTGGGTCCGGCATGGTGCATCCCAAGGTGCTGGCCGCCGGCGGGATCGACCCCGATGTCTGGCAGGGGTTCGCCTTCGGCCTCGGGATCGACCGGCTGGCGATGCTGAAATACGGGATTCCCGACCTGCGGGCCTTTTTCGACAGCGACCTGCGCTGGCTGCGGCACTACGGCTTTGCCGCGCTGGACCAGCCGACGCTGCACCGCGGACTGTCGGCCTAGGGCGACATGGCGACGGGTCTTCTGCCGCGCCTCGTGGCGCTGATGGACCGGTGGCTGATGCCGGGCGCGGCGGCTCTGACGCTGGGCCCCGTCTGCGTGGAGGTCGAGGCGCGGCTCGGCGGGGCCGAGATCACGCTCGAGGAGGCACGGACGATCATGGCGGAGATCGACGCCAAGGCCGCGGCGCTGCTTGCGGTGCTGGCGATCCTGCTCGCGGCCTCGGCGTTCCTGTTCTCGCTGTCGGAGACCTGGCTCGCGCTGATCCTGATGTTCGCGCAGGTGGCCGTGATCTCGGTCTCCATCCTCTACCTGCTGCGCTGCCTGATCTACGAGCCCGCGCCGCGGCTGCGGCATTTCTTCGAGATGGAGGGCGTCGCGGAGGAGTTCCATCTGCAGATCGAGGCGATCAAGCAGGTCCGCTATTTCAACCGCACGATCGTGCAGACCGCCGTCACGGCGGCGCTGTTCTTCGTCATGGCGCTGCAGGTGGGGGTGGAGACGCTGCTCGCGCGCGGCTGAGTGGCCTTGCGGCGGAACCGCGCGCCCGCTCGACCGGGGCATGTCGGACGCCATATCGCGCGTCATGCCCCGGTGGTTCAGATACCTTGCGTTCGTCTTCGTTCTCGGCGCCATCGTGCTGGGGCATGTGGCGCTGTGGCGGGCGGAGGACGTGCCGCTCGAGGCCAAGCAGCGTTTGACGGTGCTGAACGCGCTCGGGTGGGGGGTGATCATCCTGCCGGCGGTGGGCGTATCGCTCTGGCTGAGGGCGCATCAGCGGCGCAACCGGGAGTGACGGATTGGTGGGGGTGGTGGGTTGGAAACCCACCCTACGGTGGTGTTGGAGTTGGGACGTGATCCCGCGGACGACCAGCCCGCGCCCCGTCGGTCTTTCACCCCCCCGCGACCTGGGCTAGAGAGCGGGCGATCCCGGACAGCCAGAGGCACGGCCCCATGAAATTTACCCTTTCCTGGCTCAAGGTGCATCTCGACACCGAGGCCTCGGTCGAGGAGATCACCGAGACGCTGACGGACCTCGGGCTCGAGGTGGAAGGGGTGGAGAACCCCGCCGCGGCTCTCGCCGGTTTCACGCTGGGCAAGGTGCTGAAGGCCGAGAAACACCCCGATGCCGACAAGCTGCGCGTCTGCCAGGTGCTGACCGACCGGGGCGAGGTGCAGATCATCTGCGGCGCGCCCAATGCGCGCGAGGGGATCACGGCGGTGATCGCCCATCCTGGCGTCTACGTCCCCGGCATCGACACGACCATCGGCGTGGGCAGGATCCGGGGCATCGAGAGTCACGGGATGATGTGCTCCGAGCGCGAGATGGAACTGAGCGAGGAACACGACGGCATCATCGAGCTGCCCTCGGGCGAGGTGGGCGAGCGCTTCGTCGACTGGCTGGCGGTGAACGATCCGGCCAAGGTCGATCCTGTGATCGAGATCGCCATCACGCCGAACCGGCCCGATGCGCTGGGCGTGCGGGGCATCGCGCGGGACCTGGCTGCGCGCAGACTGGGGCGGATGAAGCCCCTGCCGCTGGAGCCTGTGCCGGCAAGCTTTCCCTGCCCGGTGAGCGTGACCATCGACGCGGATACGCTGGGCCAGGCGCCCGTCTTTTACGGTCGGCTGATCCGCGGCGTGACGAACGGCCCGTCGCCGAAATGGATGCAGGACAGGTTGCGGGCCATCGGGCTGCGGCCGATCTCGTTTCTCGTCGATGTCACCAATTACATGACCTACGACCTGAACCGGCCTCTGCACGTCTTCGATGCGGACACGATCCAGGGCTCTGCGCTGCGGCTCTACCGCGCCAAGGGCGGCGAGACGCTGGTGGGGCTCGATGACAGGACCTACACCTTCGCGCCCGGCATGACGGTGATCGCCGATGCCGAAGGACCCGAAAGCATCGCGGGCGTCATGGGCGGGCTCCGGACGGGCGTGACGGCGGGGACGGTGAACGTCTTCGTGGAGGCGGCGTATTTCGATCCGATCCGCACGGCCTATACGGGCCGCGCGCTGAAGATCAATTCGGATGCGCGCTACCGCTTCGAGCGCGGGATCGATCCGGCCTTCACGCCCGAGGGGCTGGAACACGCGGTGCGGATGATCGTGGATCACGCGGGCGGGGCGGCCTCGGAGGTCGTCACGGCGGGAGAGATGCCGGACTGGCGGCGGGGCTACCGGCTCGATACCGCGCGGGTGGAGAGCCTTGTGGGCATGAGCATTCCGGCGGAAACGCAGCGCGCCTCGCTGGAGGCGCTGGGGTTCACGCTCGAGGGGGACATGGCCTATGCGCCGTCCTGGCGGCCCGACATCCTGGGCGAGGCGGATCTGGTGGAGGAGGTGGCGCGGATCGCGTCGCTGACGAAGCTGGAACCCCGGCCCATGCCGCGGATGGGAGCGGGCGTGGCGCGGCCGATCCTGACCCTGTCGCAAAAGCGCCAGCAGGCGGCGCGGCGGACGGCGGCGGCGCTTGGGCTGAACGAATGCGTGAGCTATTCCTTCATCGACGGGCGCGCGGCGGCGCTTTTCGGCGGGACCGAGGCGGCGCGGCTGGAGAACCCGATCTCCTCCGAGATGAGCCACATGCGGCCCTCTCTGCTGCCCGGCCTCATGCAGGCGGCGGCACGGAACCAGGCGCGGGGCTTTGCCGCCTTCGGTCTCTTCGAGATCGGCGCGGCCTTCTCGGGCGGCGAGCCGGGCGAGGAGGAGATCGAGGTGGCGTGCCTGCGCGTGGGCCGGACCGGACCGAAGGACCTGCACGGCTCCGCGCGGCCGGTGGACCTTTTCGACGTGAAGGCGGACGCCGAGGCGATCCTCGCCGCCATGGGCGCGCCCGCGCGGCTGCAGATCCGGCGCGGGGGCGCGGGCTGGTGGCATCCCGGGCGGCACGGGCTTTTGTGCCTCGGGCCGAAGGTGGTGCTGGGCGTCTTCGGCGAGCTGCATCCGAAGGTGCTGGACGCGCTCGACGTGAAGGGGCCGGCCATGGCGCTGGTGCTCTGGCCCGACCGGGTGCCCGCGGCGCGGAAGGCGGGTGCGGCGCGCGGGGCGCTCGAGGCGGTGGACCTTCAGGCGGTGGAGCGGGATTTCGCGTTTGTGCTGGACGAGGACGTGGAGGCGGCGGCGGTGGTCAATGCCGCCCAGGGCGCCGACAAGGCGCTGATCGAGGAGGTCCGCGTCTTCGACCTCTTCGCGGGGGGCAGCCTTGGCGCGGGCAAGAAGTCGCTCGCGATCACCGTGCGGTTGCAGCCTCGGGATGCCACGCTGACGGAAAAGGACATCGAGGCGGTCTCGGCGAAGATCGTGGAGAAGGTCACGAAGGCCACGGGCGGCAGCCTCAGGGGGTGATCCCCTTTGGCGGTCCCGGGCGGAAGGAGAGAGACATGACATTGCAGGTCTATCTGTCGGGCGAGATCCACACCGACTGGCGCGAGGCGGTGATGGCGGGTTGCGAGGGGCTCGACATCGACTTTTCGGCACCGGTGACGGACCATCCCGCGAGCGACGATTGCGGGGTCGCCATTCTTGGTGCCGAAGCGAAGAAGGTCTGGCACGACCGCAAGGGCGCGGGGATCAACGCGATCCGCACGCGGCACCTGCTGGAGCAGGCGGATGTCGTCGTCGTGCGCTTCGGCGAGAAGTACAAGCAGTGGAACGCGGCGTTTGACGCGGGCTATGCGGCGGCGCTGGGCAAGCCCCTGGTGATCCTGCATCCCGAAGAGCACGGGCACGCGCTGAAGGAAGTGGACGAGGCCGCCAATGCGGTGGCCGAGACGCCCGAACAGGTGGCGCAGATCCTGCGCTATGTCCTGACGGGGCGGCTGCCGGGCTGAGCTTTCGTCAGGTGATCCTGTAGAGCGCCTTCGGCGCGCCGGATGCGCTCGCCCCGTCCTTTGGACGGGACGAGCATCGGGGGGCGTTGCCCCCCGGAGCTGCCCCATGGGCGGCTCTCCCCCCGGGTATCTCGACACGGAAGGTCTGGGAGGGGCAGCGCGCCGTGCCGGGGTCGGGGTGCGGTCGGGGTCAGGCGGCGGCCTGGTCGCGGTCCGGGATGGTGCGGCCACGGCGGGCGGCAGGGCGGTCGAAGAATCGGTCGACATAGGCGGGGACGCGGGCGAGGGCATTGTAGCCGGTGACCTCCTTCGCCCCGTAGAAGTCGAGCGCGTTGAGCCAGGGGGCCAGCGCGATGTCGGCGATGGAGAAGTCTCCCGCGATCCAGTCGCGACCCTCGAGCCGGTTTTCCACCACGGCCAGAAGGCGCTTTGCCTCGCCGATGTAGCGGTCGCGGGCGGTGGGGTCCTCCATCTTCGCCCCGGCGAATTTCCAGAAGAAGCCGAGCTGCCCGAACATCGGACCGACGCCGCCCATCTGGAACATGAGCCATTGCAGGATCTCGAATTTCTGCGCCGGGGTGTCGCCCATCAGGTGCCCGGTCTTCTCGGCGAGATAGACGAGGATCGCGCCTGATTCGAAGAGCGCAAGGGGCGCGCCGCCGGGGCCGTCGGGGTCGATGATCGCGGGGATCTTGTTGTTGGGGTTGAGCGAGAGAAATTCCGGGCTTTTCACGTCCGTGTCGGAGAGCGTGACGAGGTGGGGCTCATAGGGCAGGCCCAGTTCCTCGAGCGCGATCGAGATCTTGATGCCGTTGGGTGTGGGCCAGGAATAGAGCTGGATCCGGTCGGGATGGGCGGCAGGCCAGCGGCCGGTCACGGGGAATTCGGCGAGCGCGGTCATGGGGTTCCTTCCTCCTTTGTGATGCACGAAAGCTATTGCTCGGGGGGACAGGCGAAAGGGTCTTTCCCTTGCGGCACGCCGCGGCGAGACTGTGCGCAACCGCACCTGCGGCCGGACAATCGAGGGTAAGAGGACGTAATGATAAAGGAATTCAGAGACTTCATCGCCAAGGGCAACGTGATGGACCTTGCGGTGGGGATCATCATCGGGGCGGCCTTCACGGCGATCGTCACCTCGCTCGTGGAGGATCTGGTGAACCCGCTCATCGGGCTCTTCATCGGAGGGATCGATTTCTCGGGCCTCAGCTTCGGCCTGGGCGAGGCGCGGTTCATGTACGGCAATTTCATCACCGCGGCGATCAATTTCCTGATCATCGCCTTCGTGGTGTTCATGCTGGTGAAGGCGGTGAACCGGATCAAGTCGGTGGCGGAGAAGCCCGACGACGTGGAGCCCACGGTGCATACCGGACCGTCGGAGCTCGATATCCTGATCGAGATCCGCGACGCGCTGAAGAAAGGGTGAGGGGTGGCCCCGCCGGTCCGCCGGCGGGGCCGCGCCGCTACTCGGCGGCGTCGCCGATCCTGTCCTGCGTGCGGGTCTCGAAATCCTCTGCCGAATGGCGTTCCCAGAGCTGGGTGTGCAGTTCGCCGGACTTGCGGTTGACCATGCGCCCGCGCTGCACCGCCGGACGGGCGTCGATCCTTTCCGCCCAGGCGAGAACGTTGGCGTAGCTCTTCACATCCAGAAATTCGCCCGCGTCATAGAGCCGGCCGAGCGCGAGCTGGCCGTACCAGGGCCAGATCGCCATGTCGGCGATGGAATAGTCCGCCCCGGCGATGAAGGGCTTGCCCGCCAGTTCCCGGTTCAGGACATCCATCTGGCGTTTGCTTTCCATGGCATAACGGTCGATCGGGTAGCGATATTTCTCGGGCGCATAGGCGTAGAAATGGCCGAAGCCGCCGCCGAGCAAGGGCGCGGAGCCCATCTGCCACATGAGCCAGCTGAGCTGTTCGGCGCGGACGGGGCCCGAGGGCGCGAGGAAGGCGCCGAACTTCTCGGCCAGATGCATCAGGATGGCGCCGGATTCGAAGACGCGCACCGGCTCGGGGCCGGAGCGGTCGACGAGGGCGGGGATCTTGGAATTGGGATTGGCTGCGACGAAGCCCGAGCCGAACTGATCGCCCTTGCCGATGTCGATGAGCCAGGCGTCGTATTCGGCGCCCCCGTGGCCCGCTGCGAGAAGCTCCTCGAATAGCACCGTCACCTTGACCCCATTGGGCGTGCCGAGCGAGTAGAGCTGGAAAGGATGCGCGCCCACGGGCAAGTCATGATCGTGTGTCGCGCCGGCTATGGGGCGGTTGGTGCTGGCGAACTTGCCGCCGTTCTCGCGGTCCCAAGTCCAGACGGCAGGGGGCGTGTAGGTCTCTGTCATGGGCGGTTCTCCTTGCGCTCGCCCGGGAGCCTAGCGGCCGCCGGGGCAGAGGCAACAGCGGGACCGCGCCGGCGCCGGTGACGCGGCGTTGATATTCCCCGCGGCGCGGCGCATCTAGCCGGAAGGGGCCGGGGAGCCAGAGCATCATGTCCGACGAGAACGAGGCGCTGCGTCCGGTCCAGGATGTGGTGGAGCGGCTGACGGAGATCGCCGCCAGGGACGTGCTGACCCTGCGCGAGCTGATCGAGGCTTTCGGCCCCGCCTCCTTCGTGCCAGCGCTGATGGTGCCGGCGATCCTCGTGGTCTCTCCCCTGTCGGGGATACCGTTCTTCTCGTCGGTCTGCGGGCTGACCATCGCGCTGGTGGCGTTGCAGATGCTCATGGCGCGCACCCATCTGTGGCTGCCGGGGTTCCTGATGCAGCGGCGGATAAGCGGCGCGCAGCTGGCCGGGGCGATGCGGCGGATCCGCAGGCTGGCAGGCTGGATCGACCGCAACAGCCGCGACCGGCTGTCGGCGCTGACCACGATGCCGGGAGTGCTGCTGCCGCGGGCGCTCGCGATGCTCTGCGGGCTGATGATGCCGTTTCTGGAGCTCATGCCGTTCTCGTCGTCGATCCTCGGGATGGCGACGCTTCTTTTCGCGGTGAGCTTTCTGGCACGGGACGGGATATTCGTGATCGCGGGCGTGGCGGTGATGGCGGTGGCGGCGATGGTGCCCGTGGTGATCGTGACGTCGCTGACCGATTGACCGGCGCTTGTCACGGAGGCGTCATGTTATATTATTACATGTGCCGAGGGCCCACCTGTCGCGGGGCCAGCACAGCCGGAGACACCCCATGCGCCTACTTCCGATCCTTGTCCTGACCCTCGCCCCGCTGACTGCGTTCGCGGACGGAGATCAAGACCACGACCATGATCATGGCGACGACGATCATCTCGTGGAGGCCGAAGGGCTGCGGATCATCCATGGCTGGGCGCGCGCGAGCGACGGGCCGGAGGCGCAGGTCTTCATGGAAATCGAGAATACCCGCGACGGCGCCGTGATCCTGACCGGCGCCGAGGCGGGCTGGGCCGAAGCCGCGCTGCTCGTGGGTGCGCCGATTGCCGCCGATGGCGAGGCGGTTCCGCTCGAGGAGATGGAGATCGCCGCGGGAACGACATTCGACCTGACGCCCGATACGGTCTATATCGTGCTTGAAGGTCTCGCCGCGCCGCTCGAAGAGGGCGACACGGTGGAGATCGAGGTCGAATTCGCGGAGATCGGGCATGTGGAGATCGCTGTCGAGGTGGAAGCTGCCGATGCTCGGCAGCATTCTCACGCTGGTCACGCTCACTGAGGCGCGGGCGGGAGAGGATCCCTGGACGCTGATCGCCGGGGTCGAATACCGCGAGATCATCGAGGGCAACGACTGGCGGGTGGAGAAGACCCTCCCGCCACCACTGCTCGAGGCCGCAAAGCGGCCGTTCACGGTCAGCGGCTATTATGTGCCGATCGAGGCGCAGGCCTACGTCACCAACTTTCTTCTGGTGCCCGATCCCGAGAACTGCCCGTTCTGCGGCTCGTCGGGAATCGGCATCCTGCTGGAGGTCTTTGCCTCCGAGCCGATGCCGGACCTGCCGGAGGGGACGGAGGTGACGCTGACGGGGACGCTGGAGATCGTCGACGACCCGTTCACCTACCAGGCGGTGAAGCTGGTGGACGCGCGGCCCGTCTCCAAGAACTGAGCGCGGGATGGGGTGGGGCGCGCGGATTCTCGCGACCATCGGTGTCGCTGTCTTCCTTCTTTACCTCGTCGTGTCGGGGTTCTTCGTGCAACGGCTGGCCGCCAGCCTCCTGACAGTGGGCCGGGTGGCCGAGGCCCTCGCCGAGGCGCCGCTGCCGTCCGATCCGCTGGCTCTGGGCTTCCGGGGCGATCCGGAGACGGCGCTGGGTCTCGCGTTCGAAACGGTTCAGATCGACACGGATCTCGGCGCGGCGGAGGGCTGGTTCGTGCCGGCCTCCGGCGACGCCGGGCGGCATGGCGCGATCTATGTCCACGGGATCGCGGGGGCGCGGGAGGACGGGTACCGGCACCTGACCCTGTTGCATGAAGCAGGTTACGACGTGCTGCTGATCTCCTACCGCAACGATCCCGGGGCCCCCGCCGATCCCGACGAAACCTATGGATTCGGTCTGACGGAATGGCCGGATCTGGAGGCCGCCGTGGGCTGGATGGGCGCGCGGGGCCATCCGGACCTGCTGATCGTAGCGGAAAGCATGGGCGGCGCGATCCTGGGCCAGTTCCTGCGGCACAGCCCGAGGGCGGCGGCGGTGGAGGCCGTGGCGCTCGACAGTCCGGCGGTGGATGCGCGGGCGGTGCTTGCGCATCTCGCCGGGCGGATGGGGCTGCCCTTGCCGATGCCGGCGGCTCGCGCCGGTCTCGCGGCGACTGCCGTCGTCGGGCCGCGGCCCCTGCACCGGGCGCGGGTGACGGAGGTGTTCGCGGGGTTCGACGGCCCGCTCTTCATTGCGCACGGATCGGGGGACAGCATTGTGCCACTTCGGTCGACGGAGCGGCTGATCGCGGCGCGGGACGGGCCGACGGTGGCGGTGATCGGCGGGGCCGAACACCTGCAGACCTATGCCGAGGACCCTGACCGCTACGGCGCGGAATTCGGGCGGTTCCTCGACATGGTGGAGTAGGCAGACCGGGACCGGACAAGGGCCCCCGGTCCGGCAGGAGGCGGGAACCCGGTCCCTGAAAACGACAAACCCCCGGGCAGGGCCGCGGGGGTCGCCAAACACCTTAGTGCTCTGCCAGGGTCTTCTACAGAAGACCTTCGCGCTGGGCCTTCTTCCGTGCGAGCTTGCGCTGGCGGCGGATGGCCTCGGCCTTTTCGCGGGCCTTCTTCTCGGAGGGCTTCTCGAAATGCTGCTTGAGCTTCATTTCACGAAATACGCCCTCGCGCTGAAGCTTTTTCTTCAAAGCCCGAAGCGCCTGGTCGACATTGTTGTCGCGAACACTGACCTGCATGCGGGTGTCACCACCTTTCTGGGTTGGGTTGCAAGAATTTGCAGGAGGTGGCCACATAGCAAAGGCCCCCTACCTTGTCCAGTGCCCTGACCCGGCGCCATTCCGGAGGTTTACATGACGACCCACGCCCCCCGCACCGATGCCCTCATCGACGCGATCCTGCCCCATGTCGCCTTCGACGGCTGGTCCGACACGGCCCTGCGCGCCGCGGCTGCTGACCTCGGAATGGACAAGGCGGAGGCCCGCGCCCTCGCGCCGCGCGGCGCCGTCGATCTCGCCGTCGCGTTCCACCAGCGCGGCGACCGGCGCATGGTCGAGGCGCTTCACGCCGAACCGCTGGGCGACATGCGGATGCGCGACCGCATCGCGCGGGCGATCCGGCTGCGGCTCGACGTGGCGGGCGACCGGGAGGCGGTGCGGCGCGGGTCCGCGCTCTTCGCGCTGCCGATCCACGGCGCGGAGGGCGCGCGGCTGATCTGGGGCACGGCGGACGCGATCTGGTCGGCGCTGGGCGACCGGTCCGAGGACATCAACTGGTACACCAAGCGCGCGACGCTGTCCGCGGTCTATGCCGCGACCGTCCTTTACTGGCTGGGCGACGACAGCCTCGAGCATCAGGCGACGGATGCTTTCATCGACCGACGGATCGACAACGTGATGCAGGTGGAGAAGGTGAAGGCGCAGGTGAACGGGAGCCGGATGCTGAAGCCGTTCCTCGCCCCGCTCGAACGCTTCGGCGCCATGGTCAAGCCGCCGCGCGCCACGCCGCCCGCCGATCTGCCCGGAAGCTGGACCCTGCCGCGAGGCTGACGGCTTTCCCTCGCCGCGCCGGGGTGGTTCACTGCGCCCGACACGGCGGAGGAGAGCCCGGATGACCGACATGCGCGTGGTCGAGATAACCGCCCCCGGCGGGCCCGAGGTGCTGACGTCCGCGCGCCGCCCGGTGCCCGCGCCGGGCCATGGCGAGGTGCTGATCCGCGTCGCCTGGGCCGGGGTGAACCGGCCCGATGCGCTGCAGCGCGCGGGGCTCTATGCGCCGCCGCCGGGCGCGTCGGATCTGCCGGGGCTGGAGGCGTCGGGCGAGATCGTGGCGGTGGGGCCGGGGGTCACGGGCCTGAGCGAGGGCACCCTGGTCTGCGCCCTGCTGCCCGGCGGGGGCTATGCGGAGTATGCGGTGACGCCTGCTGCCCATTGCCTGCCGGTTCCAGAGGGCCTGAGCCTGAAGCAGGCGGCCTGCCTGCCGGAGACCTTCTTCACCGTCTGGTCCAATGTCTTCATGCGCGGCGGGCTGCGCGCGGGGGAGCGGTTCCTTGTCCATGGCGGATCGTCGGGGATCGGCACGACGGCGATCCAGCTCGCCCGCGTGACGGGCGCGCGGGTCTTCGCCACTGCCGGATCGGCGGAGAAATGCGCGGCCTGCGAGAGGCTGGGTGCGGAGCGGGCGATCAACTACCGCGAGGCGGATTTCGTCGAGGTGCTGCGCGCGGAGGGCGGGGCGGACCTGATCCTCGACATGGTGGGCGGGCCGTATATCGCGCGCAACATCAAGGCGCTGGCCGATGACGGGCGGCTGGTGCAGATTGCCTTCCTGCAGGGGCCGAAGGTGGAGCTGAACCTCGTGCAGATGATGACGCGGCGGCTGACGCTGACCGGCTCCACCCTGCGCCCGCAGTCGGATCTCGCCAAGGCGCGGATCGCGGCGGCCCTGCGCGCCGAGGTCTGGCCGCTGCTGGCGGCGGGGCGGGTGGCGCCCGTCATGGACGAGGCCTTTCCGCTGGAGGAGGCCGCGGCGGCCCATGCCCGGATGGAAAGCTCCGCCCATATCGGCAAGATCGTCCTCGAAGTGGGCGGCGGCTGAACGAAAGCCGTTGCCATCCTGACGTATCGTCAGCTTAACCTTCCGCTACGGGAAGCGCGCGGATGAGTCGCGCCGTGGCAGAGAGGGTTCCGGTGATGCAGACCACACAGAAGGCGTTGATCGCCGAGTTTCTTGGGACGTTCGTGCTCGTCTTCGGCGGATGTGGCGCCGCGGTGCTGGCCGCGGGGGTGCCCGATGTCGGGATCGGCTGGCTCGGCGTCAGCCTCGCCTTCGGGCTGACGGTGCTCTGCATGGCCTATGCGGTGGGCCATGTCTCGGGCGGCCATTTCAACCCGGCGGTGACGCTGGGGCTGACGCTCGCGGGACGCTTCAACGGCTCGCTGCCGGCCTACTGGGCGGCGCAGGTGGCGGGCGGTGTGGCCGCGGGGGCGGTGCTCATGGCGGTGGTCATGGGGCAGGCCGGGTTCGAGGGCGCGGGGGGCTTTGCGTCCAACGGCTACGGCGCGGCCTCGCCGGGGGGCTACGGGATGATGTCGGCGCTGCTGATCGAGATCGTGCTGACGGCGGTGTTCCTCGTGGTGATCCTCGGGGCCACCTCCGCCGGGGCGCCTGCGGGCTTTGCTCCCATCGCCATCGGGCTGGCGCTGACGTTGATCCACCTGATCTCCATCCCGGTGACCAACACATCGGTGAACCCGGCCCGGTCGACCGGCGTGGCGCTCTTCGCCGAGGGGCCCGCGCTGGCGCAGCTCTGGCTCTTCTGGGTGGCGCCGCTGGCGGGGGGCGCGCTGGGCGCTCTGATCTGGCGGGCGATCATGGCGCCCGAGGCGCCTCCGGCCCCGGCCACCCCGGCGGAATAGGGGTGCTGCTCAGCGCATCGGCTGGAACAGCGCATCCTCGAGGGTGCAGTCGCGGATCACGTCGTCGCCGCAGCGCCGCGGCCCCAGCCCGCGCGTCAGGCATATCCGGGCCTCCTGGATATGCCCGGACCGGCAGGTGATGGTGATCATGTCGCGGGTTAGACCGGGGTTGTCGCGCAGGAAGGCCTCTTCGACCACCTCGGCCGGGAGGCGGACCGCAGTCTCCAGCCGACGGAAGACCTCCGGGCGGACGATGCGCCCGTAGGCCTCGCGGGAGAGCATGAAATACTGCCGCGCCGACAGGCCCGTGCAGGTGCCGTGCTTCTCCCACTGGTGCCAGGCGAGGCCGGAGGTGCCCATGATGTCGGCCATGGCCTCGGTCTCGCGGCGGCCGGGCGGGCGTTCGGCGGTGGGACAGTAGTCCGGCCAGCCCGTCTCGTACTGCGGCCAGAGCCCGTGCAGCACCCAGCCGTGCCCGAGATCCTCCTCGCATTGCGGAGAGCCCCGCGCGTCGCCCTCGAGGGCGCACCAGTTCGCGGACCACGACAGCGACAGGACGTAATAGTCGAATGCGCCCGCCGTATCGGCCCGCACGGGGCCGGCGAGACAGGCGAGAAGGAGGGCGAGACGGCTCAGCATTCGGGGTTTTCTCCTGCAGGTCGCGCGACTATATGACGATCAGGTTTCCCGACAACGAGAACCGGCGCCGCGGCCGCGGCGCGCCCCACCCCGGGGCCGGGGGATGCATTTGATGGAGGCTCTTCGGATGGCCGACAAACCGATCATGGCCAAGGCGACCGCCGTCTGGCTGGTGGACAACACGACGATCAGCTTCGGGCAGATCGCGGATTTCGTGGGGCTCCATGAGCTCGAGGTGCAGGGCATCGCCGACGGCGACGTGGCCGCGGGCGTCAAGGGGTTTGACCCCGTGGCGAACAACCAGCTGACCCAGGAAGAGATCGAGAAGGCGGAAAAGGACCCCCAGTACCGCCTCAAGCTGAAATTCAATCCCGCCGCCGTGGGCGAGGAAAAGCGCCGCGGCCCGCGTTACACGCCCCTGTCGAAGCGGCAGGACCGGCCCAACGCCATTCTCTGGCTGGTGAAGTTCCACCCCGAGCTGACCGACGCGCAGATCTCGAAGCTCGTGGGCACCACGAAGCCCACGATCCAGTCGATCCGCGAGCGCACGCACTGGAACATCAACCAGATGGAGCCGATCGACCCCGTGGCCCTGGGCCTGTGCAAGCAGACCGAACTCGATTCCGTGGTCGCCAAGGCCGCCGAGAAGAAGGCGCGCGAGGGCGGGCTCATGACGGATGACGAGCGCCGCAAGCTCGTCTCCACCGAGCAATCGCTGTCGATGGAGCCCGGGTCGCGGCTGCCGACGGCGATCTCCGGTCTCGAGACCTTCAGCCTCGGCGGCAGCGAAGATCCGCCTGAAGAGGAAGAGGAAGACGACCGCCGCGGCCGCGCCCTTCCCAATGCCGACACGCTCTTCAACCTGCCCGAGGGCGGGGATGACGACGAGGACGAGGACGAGGACGAGGACGGGGGCCACCGGCGGCGCTGACGCCCCGGCCCTCATTCATCCAACCTGACATACGCACGGGGTCGCGCCATCCGTCCAAGCGACGGTGGTGACGAGGCAGAGCCCCCCGGGACCGGTGCGGCGTGCCGCGCCAGTCCCGGCGCGGCGCGGCAGCCGCGGCTGGGGCTAGCCGATGATCTCGAACCGGGTGACATCCACCAGCCCGCGGTCGGTGATCTTCAGCGCCGGGATCACCGGCAGGGCGAGGAAGGCGAGCTGCAGGAACGGCTCCTCCAGCGTCACACCCAGCGACCGTGCGGCGGCGCGCAGGGTCACCAGCCCGTCGCGCACCTCCTCGAAGGGGCCCAGCGACATCAGCCCCGCCACGGGCAGGGGCAGTTCGGCGAGGATGCGCCCGTCGCGGGCGACGACGAATCCGCCCTCGATCTCCGACAGCCGGTTCGTGGCCAGCGCCATGTCGGCGTAATCGACGCCGACACAGGCGATGTTGTGATGATCGTGGCAGACGGTGCCCGCCACCGCCCCCGCCCTGAGCCCGAATCCCCGCACGAAGCCCGTGGCGATGTTGCCGTTTTTCCCGTGCCGTTCCACCACCGCGATCCGCACGAGGTCGCGGGCGGGGTCGGGGCGTTTGTCGCCGTCCTCGATGGGAATGGTTTCGGTCAGGTGGTCGGTCAGGATCTGGCCCGGGCGGATGCCGATGACATCCGTTTCCTCGCGGTTTGCGGCGGTACGGAAGCTGTCGGCGATCACATGCGGCGCCTTCACCGAGTTGCGCCCGATGGGGTCCACGCTGCCCCGGGCGGCGAAGGCCCCGGCGGTCACCGCGCGCCCGGCGCAGAAGACGCGGGCCACGCGGCAGTCCTCCACCGACGACAGCGCCACGATATCCGCGCGCCGGCCCGGTGCGACGAGGCCGCGGTCCTTCAGCCCGAAGGCCTCAGCTCCCGATAGCGACGCCGCGCGATAGGCCGCGAGCGGCGGCACGCCGAGGCCGATCAGGGTGCGGATCATGTAGTCGAGATGCCCGTGCTCATGGATGTCGAGCGGGTTCCGGTCGTCGGTGCAGAGGCACATGTAGGCCGAGGTCCGCTCGGTCAGCAGCGGGGCGAGGGCATGGAGGTCCTTCGACACGGAACCCTCCCGGATCAGCACGCGCATGCCGCGCTGGAGCTTCTCGCGCGCCTCTGCGGCCGAGGTGGCCTCGTGTTCGGTGCGGATGCCGGCGGCGACATAGGCGTTGAGGTCGCGCCCCGACAAGAGCGGGCAATGGCCGTCGATATGCCGGCCCTCGAAAAGGGCGAGCTTGTCGAGGCAGCCCGGATCGCGGTGGATCACGCCGGGGAAGTTCATGAATTCCGCGAGCCCGATGCCCGAGGCATGGCCCATCAGCGGCGCCAGGTCGGCGGCGGAGATCTCCGCCCCGGCCGTCTCCATCGGCGAGGAGGGCACGCAGGAGGGCAGCTGCACCCGGATGTCCATCAGCGCGTGTCCCGCCGCCTCCTGGAAATAGCGGATGCCGTCCACGCCCAGCACATTGGCGATCTCGTGGGGGTCGCAGATCGCGGTGGTGATGCCCCGCGGCGTCACGCAGCGGTCGAATTCCAGCGGCGTGACCATGGAGCTTTCGATATGCAGGTGCGTGTCGATGAAGCCGGGCACGAGGGTGAGCCCGGAGACGTCGATCACCTCCGCGCCGTCATAGTCGGCGCCGATGCCGACGATCGTGTCGCCGCAGATGGCGACGTCGCCCGGGACATGCTCGCCGGTCACGAGGTCCCAGACAGTGCCGCCCCGCAGGACGAGGTCTGCGGGTTCGTAGCCCCGGCCCTGGGCGATGCGGCGGGCGATGCGGTCCTGGGGGTCGGGCATGGGGCGCTCCTTGAAGTCCGGACCCAGAAGACCCCACTGTGCGTTGGAGGTCCAGACGGCCGATCCTTCGCGAAGGATCGCGGCCGAATATTCGCGAATATTCGGTTCGACGGGCCGGTTCGAAACACATAGAGATGAATGACCGCCACGCGGAAGGAGCCCCCTGATGCCCCGAATGATCGCCCTTGTCGGCATCGGCAAGATCGCCCGGGATCAGCACATTCCGTCCATCGCTGCCTCGGATGGCTGGGACCTCGCCGCGACTGTCTCCCGCTCCGGGGGCGTCGAGGGTGTCGAGACCCACGAGACGATCGAGGCGCTGCTCTCCGCCCGTCCGGATATCGGGGTGATCTCCCTGACCATGCCTCCCGGACCGCGCTTTGCCGCCGCGAAGGCCGCACTGGAGGCAGGACGGCATGTGATGCTGGAAAAACCGCCGGGGGCCAGCTTCGCGGAATGCCAGACCCTGGAGCGGATGGCGCGGGACAGGGGGCTGACGCTCTTCGCTTCCTGGCACACGCGCCATGCCGCGCGGGTCGGCGCGGCGCGGGACTGGCTGGCGGGAAAGCGGCTGAGACGGTTGACGGTGACCTGGTGCGAGGACGTGCGCAAATGGCACCCCGGGCAGGACTGGATCTGGGAGCCGGGCGGGCTGGGGGTGTTCGACACGGGCATCAACGCGCTGTCGGTGGTGACGGAGATCCTGCACGAGGACATTCACGTCGCCGCGTCGGAGCTGGAGGTGCCCGGGAACCGGCAGACGCCGATCACCGCGCGGCTTGCCTTTCACCATCCCGGCGGGGCGGAGGTGACGGCCTTCATGTCCTGGCGCCACGAGGGCGGGGAGGTCTGGGACATCGAGGCGGAGACCGATGCCGGCACGCTGCTGTTGTCGGAGGGCGCCACCATGCTCTCCCTCGACGGCGGGCCGGTTCCGGCGCAGGGGGACGATCCGGGGGAATATGCCCGCCTCTATGCGCATTTCGCCGTGCTGCTGGACAAGGGCGAGAGCGATGTGGACCTGCGGCCCTTCTGCCACGTGGTGGACGCCCTCAGCCTGGGCCGGCGCAGGAGCGTCGCAGACTTTCACGAGCAGGGCTGAGCGCGGTCAGCCCGCCGCGGCCCCCACCCGGGCGCGGTAGGGGCCGAAGAGGCAGGCCAGCGCGAGGATGACGCCCGACACGGCGGCGGTCATGCCCGCGGCGCTGACCGCGTTCGCTGCGCCGAACCAGAGCGGGCCGTAGCCCGCGAAGACATAGCCCAGCACCGCAGACAGCACGGCGAAGACCACGCTCCAGCCCACCTGGGTGGCCAGATCGTTGGTCATGAGCCGCGCGGCGGCGGGCGGGCAGATGAACATGGCGATCACGATGATGGAGCCCACGGCATCGAAGGCCGCCACGGCGGCGACGGCAGCCGTCACGACAAGGCCGAAGCCGATCAGCCCCACCGGCAGGCCAAGGCCGCGCGCGAATCCTTCGTCGAAGGTGGAGATCTTGAGCGGACGCCAGAAGACCCAGGTCAGAAGCGCCAGGATCAGGGCCACCACGGCGAGGCGGATCAGTTCCTCGGGCAGGGCGGCCAGCGCCACCGGGTCGAGGAGCGAGTGCCAGCCCTCCGCCCGGAACCAGATCAGCGATTCGAGATTGCCCATCAGCGCGTGCTCGACGTCGATATGCACCGAGGAGGTGTCGGTCTGTTCGAGGATCAGTACACCGAGCGCGAAGAGGAAGGTGAAGGCCACGCCCATCGCGGCCCCGGGCTCGATCCGGCCGAGGCGCTTGATCGCCTCGATCAGCAGCACCGCCACGATGGCGGCACCGGCGGCGCCCAGCAGCATGGGGGCGGCGGCCAGCGTGCCGGTGACGAGAAAGGCCACCACGATCCCGGGCAGGACCACATGGCTGATGGCGTCGCCGATCAGGGCCTGGCGGCGCAGAAGCAGAAAGTTGCCCGGCAGCGCGCAGGCGATGGCGGCAAGCGACCCGATCAGGATCGGCGTCAGGCTGAACTGCACGAACTCCGCGCCCATCTCAGGCCCCCACCGGCCGGGGCGTGCCGAGATGCGTGTCGAAATGGGCGATCTCGTCGGGGGTGAAGACCTCCTCGATCGGGGTCAGCCCGTCGTAGCGCCCGGTCAGGCCCGCGTCCTGATGGACCTCGCGGGCGACATCCCAGCGGCGCTCGTCGCGGGCGATCCTGGCGGCGGTGCCACGGCCCGCGTCGGTCGCCACGCCATCGGTGCGGATCAGCCCCTCCCGGCGCAGGACGCGCAGGGTCAGGGGATCGTGGATCGTCTCGCCGCGCGCGATGGCCAGCAGGCCCTGCCGGCGGTGGACGCGGGCCTGAAAGCGCAGATGGCGGATCAGGGCCGCGACGACGCCGCGCGCGGGCGCGAGGAACAGCGACAGGAAGAACAGCGCCGAGGCCACGAGCACGATGATCGGCCCGGTGGGAAGGTCCGGCGCGGAGGCGGAGATCGCCGCACCCAGATAGCCCGAAAGCCCCCCCGCCGCGCCCGCGCCCCAGATCATCCGCCCGCTGCGGTCGGTCCAGAACCGCGCGATCACGGGCGGGATGATCAGCAGCGCCACGATCATCACGAGGCCCACGATCTTCAGCCCCACGACGGTCACCGCCATCACCAGCGCCATGATCGCGAGGTCAATGCGGCGGGTGTCGAGGCCCAGCGAGGCGGCGTATTCGGCGTCGAAGGCCACCAGCGTCATGGGCCTGCGCAGAACCCAGACGGCCAGCACGGAGAGGCCGCCACCAACGGCGATGGTGACCGCATCCGAGTAGAGCATCCCGGCGGTGGCGCCGAGGAGGAAATCCTCGAGCCCCGCCTGCCGCCCCGCGCTCATGGTCTGCACCACGGTCAGCAGCACCACGCCGATCCCGAAGAAGACGCTGAGCACCGCGCCGATGGCGGCATCCTCGGACAGGCGCGTGCGGCGAACGATCCAGTCCACGGCCAGAAGCCCGAGGATCGCGGTGACGGCGGAGCCCAGCAGCAGGCCCGGCAGGCTGCGCCCGTCGCCCCCCAGCCACACCATCAGCATGAAGGCGAGGCCGACGCCGGGCAGGGTGGCATGGGCCATGGCATCCGACACCAGCGCGCGTTTTCGCAGGAAGAGGAACGTGCCAGCCGCCCCACCGGCGAACCCCAGCAGGGCCGCGCCGATGGCGACGAGGGCCGCGTTGTAGCCCGCCTGCAGCAGGAGCGCGTTGAGCAGGGGTGTCACGCGATCCCCCCGGCGAGTTCGGCGACATGCCCCGTGGCCAGACGCCCGCCATAGGTCTGTTGCAGCGTCTCGGCGGTGAAGGCGGTGGCCACCGGGCCTTCGGCGATGCGGCGCACGTTGATCAGGAAGACATGGTCGAAATAGGCTTGCACGGTCGAGAGGTCATGGTGCACGGCGACGACGGCGCGGCCCTCGGCGCGCAGGGCCTTCAGCACGTCGATGATCGCGCGTTCGGTGGCGGCGTCGACCCCGGCGAAGGGCTCGTCCAGCAGGTAGAGGTCGGCGGCCTGCGCCAGGGCGCGGGCGAGGAAGACGCGCTGCTGCTGACCGCCCGAGAGCTGCCCGATCTGGCGGTCGGCGAAATCGGCCATGCCGACGCGGTCGAGGCAATCCCGCGCCGTGCGCCTGTGCGCCCCGCTGATCCGGCGCAGAAGGCCCACGCGGCGATAGAGGCCCATCAGCACCACGTCGAGCACGCTGGTGGGAAAGTCCCAGTCCACGCTGGCCCGCTGGGGGACATAGGCGATGCGGTCGCGGGCGTCCTCCAGCGGGCGGCCATGGACGAGGGCCTCGCCCGAGACGCGCGGGATGATGCCCAAGGCTGCCTTCAGGAAGGTCGACTTGCCCGCGCCGTTCGGTCCGACGATGGCGCTCATGGCGGCCGCGGGAAAGGTCGCGTCCACGGAAAACACCGCCGGTGTCTGCCCGTAGGACACGGTGAGGCCCCGCACCGCGAGAGCGGGCGGGGCTGCAGGGGCCGCCAGGGGCGGCCGTCCTGCGTGGGTCGCAAGGCTGAGGGTCCCCGCGTCCATCAATTGAGCATCTCCGACATGCCGCGATCGGGCGCCTCGCCGCCGAGGGCCGCCGCGATGGTCGTGGCGTTGTGGTCGATCATGCCGATGTAGGTGCCCTGATAGGTGCCGGGCTCGCCCATTGCGTCGGAGAAAAGCTCTCCGCCGATGACGACCTCATGCCCGCGCGCGGCGGCGCCCTCGATCAGCGCGCGGATGTTGCGGTCGGACACGGAGGTTTCGACGAAGACGGCGCGGATGTCGCGCGCGACCAGCAGGTCCACCAGTTCGGAGATCCGGCTCAGCCCGGCCTCGCTTTCGGTGGAAATGCCCTGGATACCGACGACCTCGAAGCCGTAGGCAGAGCCGAAGTAATTGAAGGCGTCATGGGCAGTGAGCAGCACGCGGCTCTCGGCAGGGACCGACGACAGGACGGCGGTCTTGTATTGCGACAGCGCGGCCAGTTCCTCGAGATAGGCCTCGGCATTGGCGTCGAAGACCTCCGCGCCCTCGGGATGGGTCTCCGCCAGCGCGTCGCGGACGGTCAGCACCACGCGCGACCAGAGGTTCGGGTTCATCCAGACATGGGGATCGAAGCGGCCTTCGTAATCCTCGCTGCCGATCAGGACGTTCGGGGGCAGGCTCTCGGCCACGGCGACGACATTGCCGGTCTCCCCCAGCTCCAGCAGGAATTCCTCGAGCTGCGCCTCGAGATAGAGGCCGTGCCAGAGCACGAGATCGGCGTTCGACATCGCCACGATGTCGGTGCGGGTCTGGCGGTAGGAATGGGGATCGACGCCCGCGCCCATGAGCGCCTCGACGTCCACGAGGTCGCCCCCGACCTCGCGCGCGGCGTCGGTGATCATGCCGGTGGTGGCGACCACTGTCACGGGCGCCTCGGCAAGGGCGCGCTGGGCGGGCAGCAGGGCCACGACGGTCAGCAGTGCAGCGAGAAGCGGTCTATGAAACGGCAGTCCGGGCATCTTTCTGGTGTCTCCCTGATGAAATGGCCGCAGGGTCTTCTGCCCGGGCGGCGCTGCTTCTATAAATGCGAGGCACTCGCAAAAGTCAACGAGAATGCAAGTTGTTCTCAATCTAACTTTTGTGTGAGGTTCCGGTTCCCGACAGCATCGTGCTTCGCCGGGATCGAGCGCGGTGGGGCAGATCGCGCCGAAGGGCGACCGGGGACGTGCAGGCGGCGCCTCCGGTCTGCCGGCCGCGGCGAGGATCAGGAGCGGTGGCCGCCACGGCGATCATTGTCGTCCTGATCGTCAATCGTCGTAATCGTCGTAGCGGTCGTCATCGTCCTCCCAGTGCCGCGTCTTGCCGGTCACCGGGTCGACATAGGCCTCGATCCAGTGGCCTGCGGGCGTGATCAGATAGACCTCGTAGTGGCCGCGCTCCCTGTCGATCTCGCGGACGACGTAGCCCCGGGCCTCGAATCGGGTTGCGATCTCTGCAGTGGACAGGGGGCCGCTGCCGACGGCGGGCGACGGCGCCATGGCGCTTGCGCCGTCCTTCGCGAAGGCGCCGAGGGACAGGGCGAGGGTCGCAGCGGCGGCGACGGTGGCGAATAGAATGGTCCGGCTCATGGTCGGTATCCTCTGGCTTGCCGACGGCCCCCATGGCCGCCGATGACCGCTGTTTCGCAGAGGCGCCCTGACGGCGGACTGACGCGTCCTGTCAGCTTGCCGTCAGCGGCTCGAGAATAGACAGTGCGGATGATGTCTCGTCGTCCTTCGCCCCTCGCCCCCGGCCTTGTCACCGCGCTCGGGCTTGCGCTCGCGCCCGTCGCGGCGGCTGCGGACGGCGATCATGACCGCGCCCGCGGGGCCCTCGAACGGGGGGAGGTGTTGCCCCTGGCCCAGATTCTCGCCGTCGCCGCGGCGCATGCCCCCGGCCGGGTCATCGAGGTGGAGCTGGAGCGCGACGACGGGCGCTGGATCTATGAGGTCGAACTGCTGACCGCGGCCGGACGGCTCGTCGAGATGGAGATCGACGGCGCCACCGGACGGATCCTCGAGATCGAGGCCGACGACGCGTGGGACGACTGACATGAGGGTTCTCGCCGTCGAGGACGACCCGCGCATCGCAGCCGACCTCTACGCGGCCCTGACCGTGGCGGGTTTTCACGCGGAGCTGTGCGGCGACGGGGAGGAGGCGTGGTTTCTCGGCGATACGGAGGACTACGCGCTGGTGGTTCTCGATATCGGGCTGCCCACCCTCGACGGGCTGACGGTGCTGCGGCGCTGGCGCGAGAATGCGCGCGACATGCCGGTGCTGATCCTGACCGCCCGGGGCGCCTGGCAGGAGCGCGTCGCGGGGATCGAGGCGGGAGCCGATGATTACCTGCCGAAACCGTTCCGCATGGAGGAACTGGTGGCGCGGGTCCGCGCGCTGGTGCGGCGCGCGGCGGGGCGCGGCGGCGCTTTGCAGGAGGCGGGCCTGCTGACGCTGGACACCAACCGCATGACCGTGTCCGTGCGCGGGATCCCCACGCCCGTCACGGCCCTGGAATATCGGCTTCTGGCCTATCTGGTGCTGAACCGGGACCGGGCCGTGCCGCCGACGGAACTGATCGAGCATCTCTACGGCGGTGACGACGCGCGCGAGGCCAATGCGCTCGAGGCGCTTGTGGCGCGGCTGCGGCGCAAGCTGGGACAGGGCGTGATCGCGACACGGCGCGGCTTCGGCTATCAGCTCGACGGCGCGGGATGAGGTCGGCGCGCGGGCTGTCCCTGCGCCTGCGCCTCGTGGCGGCGGGGGCGGTCGCGGTGGTCCTGGCGCTGGCGCTGGCGGGAACGGCACTGGTCGCGCTCTTCGCCACCCATGCCGAACGCCGGGCCGGGGCGGAACTGACGGTCCATCTCGACCAGCTTCTCGCCGGGCTCGACAGGGGCAGCGACGGGGCACTGATCGTCACGGCACCTCCCGCCGATCCCCGGTTCGGACAGCCCTACAGCGGGCTTTACTGGCAGATCGAGAGCGCGGACGAGCTGATCCGGTCGCGGTCGCTCTGGGACTGGACACTCTCCCTGTCCGAAGAGCCGAAGGTGGACGGGGAGGTCCGCAAGTCCCTCCTGCCGGGCCCGCAGGACACGGAACTCCTTGTTCTGGAGCGCACCGTGACCGTGCCGCAGCGCCTCGGCGGCGGGATGCTGCGTGAAGCCGTGGCCATGGACGCGGCCGAGCTGGCAGCGGCGCGGGACGCCTTCGCGGCCGGGATGATGCCCTATCTGGCGGTCCTCGCGGCCTTTCTGATCCTTGCGGCCGGGGCGCAGGTGGCCGTCGGTCTGCGCCCGCTCTCGGCGCTGGGGACACAGGTGGCGTCGTTGAGGGCGGGGGCGGTCGCGCGGATGGGCGGGGCCTGGCCGGCGGAGGTGCGGCCGCTGGCGTCGGAGATCGACGCCCTGCTCGACGAGCGCGAGACCGAGGTGCGGCGCGCGCGGGCGCGCGCCGCCGACCTTGCCCACGGGCTGAAGACGCCGCTTCAGGCGCTGATGGGCGAGGCGGACCGGCTGCGCGCCGCGGGCGACGGTGCCGCCGCGGAGGGGATCGAGGAGGTTGCGGCGGCGATGCGCCGGATCGTGGACTGGGAGCTGGCGCGCGCCCGCGCCGCCGCGGCGCAGGCCCGGGACCTGCGCACCCCGGTGGCGCCCGTGGCCGAGGGCATCGTCTCGGTTCTGCGCCGCACGCCCGAAGGCGCCTCTCTCGACTGGCGCATCGAGGTGCCCGGGGACCTCAAGGTGCGGCTGGACGAGGCCGATCTCTCCGAGGCGCTGGGCGCTCTGGCCGAGAACGCCGCCCGGTACGGGAATGCCGGCATCCGGCTGATGGCCGAGGTGGCGGAGAAGGTGGCGCGGGTCTCGGTCGTCGATGACGGGCCGGGCATCCCCGAGAGCCGCCGCGCGGCGCTGACCGACCGCTTCGCCCGCGCCGACGAGAGCCGCGCGCGCCACGGTCTCGGCCTCGCCATCGCCGCCGGCATCGCCGAAGCGGCGGGCGGACGGCTGACGCTGGGTGACGCCGCACCCGGCCTCGTGGCGACACTGGAGCTTCCGGTTGCGTGACCCTGCGTTGACATGGCGCGGCTCATCGCCGCCAATGGCGCTGCCCGCACCCGGAGAGATGTCATGCCCACGGTCGTCCTGCGCCTTGCCGCTTTGGTCGGGCTTGCCGTGCTGACGGCGGTCGCGCCGCACCGGGCCGATGCGGAGACCCGGTCGATCCGCTACGGGATCCTCGGCGCGGCGGAGCGGGTGGAGGCGTCGGACGGGCGCACGACGCCCGACACGCCCTTCGCCGTCGCCTCGGTCGGCAAGACCTTCACCGCCGTCGCCGTGTTGCGGCTGGTGGAGCGGGGGATGTTCGCCGTCGAGACGCCTGCAGCCGACCTGCTGCCCGATGAGATCGTGCAGGGGTTCGACGGGCTCGGCGGTATCACGCTGGGCCACTTGCTGACGATGACGAGCGGGCTGCCCGATTTCTACACCGACGATTATATCGAGGATGCACTGGACGATCAGGCAGCGGTCCAGCGCGCCGATGTCGCCGCCAGCTATGCCATGGACGAGAGCCGCTTGTTCGCGCCGGGGCGGCGGTTCGACTATTCCAACACGAATTACCTGTTGCTTGGCATGATCCTCGAGGGCGTAACCGGCGAGTCCTACGGCGCGGTCCTGAAGGCGGAGGTGTTCCTGCCGGCCGGGATGGAGGCCAGCTTTGTCTTCGGCACCCGGGCTTTGCCGGAGGATTTCGCCCGGGGTCATCCGGACCGGAACCTGCTGCGGCACTATTATTCGGGTGCCGGGTTCGGGGATGGCGGCGTGATCGCCTCCGCGCGGGACGTGGCGCGGTTCTATCGCGCACTCTTCGTCGAGGGGCGGCTCCTGTCGCCCGCGATGGTGGCGCTGATGCTGACCGATCCGCTGGGCGAGAGCTACGGGATGGGGATCGAGATAGAGGACGGCATCGCAGGCCATTCCGGCGGCGATCTCGGCCATGCGTCCGACGTGCGGATGGACCTGCGCACGGGCGACGTGGCGGTAGAGCTGATCGCGGACGAGGACGCCTGGCCGGACTGGCCCGCGGAGATCATCGGGTTGCGATAGGGTGACCCCGCGCGGTCGCCGGGCAGGGCTGATCGTTCTCTTTTGTGGATCATAACGCAAAGAAAGTTATATTTAACTAATCACATTCCCCCCTCTATGTGCTGCCGGACCCAGTGAAGGACCGCGCCCATGGACATGCTCGCCGACACGCTCACCGTCATTCTGGCGCAGGTGCAGAAGCCGACGCTGGCGTTCCTGATCGGCGGCATGCTTCTTGCCGCGATGAACTCCCGGTTCGAGATCCCGGAACCGGTCTACAAGTTCATCGTCATCCTGCTGCTGCTCAAGGTCGGGATCGGGGCCGGCATCTCGGTCCGGCAGGCGAACCTGCTCGAGCTCGCGATACCGGCGGTCGCCGCGGTTCTGGTCGGGGTCGGGATCGTCCTGCTCGGGTCGGGCACCATCGCGCGGTGGCGGGGCGTGTCGCATATGGACGGCATGGCGACGGCGGGCCTCTTCGGGGCGGTCTCGGCCTCCACCCTCGCGGCGGGGATGGCGATGCTCGACGACGAGGGGATCGCCTACGAGGGGTTCATCGGGGCGCTTTACCCGTTCATGGACATCGCGGCACTGGTCACGGCCATCGTGCTGGCGCGGCTGGCGGCGGAGTGCCGGGCGGCGGCCGCAGGGCCGGCAGGAGGCGGCGTGGCGGTCGCCGCGGCGGGCTTCGGCCCCGGTCCCGGCGGCGGGCTGGTGCGGTCGATCCTCGTGGACACGATCCGCAGCCCGGCCATTTCCGCGCTGCTGGTGGGGCTGGCGCTGGGCATCTTCGCGCGGCCGGACAGCGTCTACGACAGTTTCTACGAGCCGCTGTTCCGCGGCCTGCTGTCGATCCTGATGCTGGTGATGGGCATGGAGGCCTGGTCCCGGCTGTCGGACCTGCGCAAGGTGGCCCATGCCTATCTGCTCTACGGTCTGCTCGCGCCGGTGGTCCATGGCGGCCTCGGCTTTGCGGCGGGGGTCGCGGTGCATCACCTGACGGGCTTCTCTGCCGGCGGGGTGGTCCTGCTGGCGGTCATGGCCGCCTCGAGTTCGGACATCTCCGGCCCGCCGACCCTGCGCGCCGCGTTGCCGGAGGCCAATCCCTCGGCCTATATCGGGACGTCCACCGGCCTCGGCACGCCCGTGGCGATCCTGTCGATCCCGGTCTTCATCGCGCTTGCGGATGCGGTGATCGGGTTCTGAGACCTGCGCGGGGCGCATCATCGGGGAGACGGACATGCACAGGGCGATGAAGGTGGTGATCATCACCGAGCGCACGATCCTCGAGGGGGTCGCGGCGCTGATCGAGGCGGGCGGGGCCACGGGCTACACCCATGTCGAGGCGGGCGGAAAAGGCAGCCGGGGCAAGCGCAGCCTGCGGCGCCCGCAGATCAGCGGGGTGATGTCCAACGTCAAGATCGAGGCCATCGTGAGCGATCACGACACCGCCGAGGCAATCATCGAGGCGGTGGCGACGCGCTACTTCACTCATTACTCGGGCATCGCCTATGTCGAGGCGGTGGAGATCCTGCGGCCGCACAAGTTCAAGGTCTGACGGCGGCCGGTGCATCGGGGCGCGTCGCCTTCATCGGCTGTCACCCGACCGCCCCGCCCGTCCGCCCGGTCATGTGCCGGAGCATGTGCGGGGTGTGACCTAGCCCGGCACGGCCTCCGCGAGATAGGCCCGCCAGCCGCCGTGTGCGGTGATGTCCTCGGCGCCCTCGATGCCGCTGGCCTCCACGAGGAAGCCCTTGACCGGGGTCCCGTCCGCCAGCTCCACCGTCCCGATGGCCAGCGGCGCGGGCACGATGGCGACCAGCTCTCCGAACCCCGCCGCGGGCAGCGCCCAGATCTCCAGCGCGATGGAAGCGCCGCCTTTCGTTCGCAGGAGGCCCGGCCGGAACGGTGGCCCGCCGGGCAGGGCATGGAGGCTGTAGGCTGGCGCTGTCCGCGCCGTCTGCAGGAAACGACCCCCGCGCGAGGTGAGCTGGGGGTTCAGCGGCAGGCCCGACATATGCGCGCCGACCACGGCGACCGCGATCTCCCCCGGTCCCGGTCCGGGCGGCGGGGGGGCGGCCTCGGGCAGCGGATGGCCCGTCGCGCCCAGTTGGGGCGCGGCCTCCCGGTGCAGCCGCTCGGCCAGCGCGGCGGCCAGCGCATCCTGCCCCTTGCGCGCCAGCAGCGTCACGCTGCCGGGCCGCCCGTCGCTGCGCGGGCCGATGGGCACGGCGATGCCGCACATGTCCATCAGGTTGACGAAATTCGTGTAGGTCCCCAGTCGCGAATTCGGCCCCACCGGATCGGCCGCCAGCTCCGCCACCGAACAGAAGGTCGGCATCGTCGGCACGCACAGGAGGTCGATCCCCGCCAGCAGTGGCTCCGCCCGGCGTTTCAGCTCCGCCAACCGGTAGATGCCGCGAAAGGCGTCCACCGCCGACAGCCGCGCGCCCGCGCCGATGATCTGGCGCGTGACCGGGTGTATGGCGTCCGGGTCGCGCGCCATCAGCTCGTCGATGACGCTCAGCCGTTCGGCGACCCAGGCGCCCTCGTAGAGCATCCGCGCCACCTCGTAGAAGGGCGTGAAGTCGATCTCGACGATCTGCGCCCCGCCGGCCGACAGCCGCGCCAGCGCCGCGTCGAAGCTGGCGGCCTGGGCCGTGTCGCCGAAGAACTCCCGCGTTGCCGCATCGGGGACGCCGATGCGCTGCACCGGGGGCGGTGCCGTGAGCGCGGGCGTGGCGATGTCCCGCGCATAGGCATCCTCGGGGTCATAGGCTGCGGCGGCCCGGAACGCCGCCCAGGCATCGGGCACCGTCAGTGCGAAAATGGAAATCGTGTCCAGCGTCCGGCAGGCGGGCACCACGCCGGTGGCGGAGATGGACCCCAAGGTCGGCTTCAGCCCCACGATGTTGTTGAGCGCGGCAGGGACCCGGCCCGAGCCCGCCGTGTCGGTGCCGAGCGAAAAGGACACGAGCCCCCGCGCCACCGCCACCGCCGAGCCTGAAGAGGACCCGCCCGGGACAATGGCGGGATCGACGGCGTTCTTCGGCGGCGGATGGGGGGAGCGGATACCGACAAGGCCGGTGGCGAACTGGTCGAGGTTGGTCTTGCCCAAGGGGATGGCGCCCGCGGATTTCAGCGCAGCCACCGCAAAGGCGTCGCGCTCCGGCTCATAGGCATAGGCCGGGCAGGCGGCGGTCGTCGGGGAGCCCGCAAGGTCGATATTGTCCTTGATGGCGAAGGGCAGGCCCCAGAGCGGCATCGACTCGGGGTCGAATGGGGGCAGGGCGGCAGCCTCGGCCATCACCTCGTCCCGGGGCCGCAGGTGGAGGAAAATGCCGGGATCGCCCGCCGCCTCTATGCGCGCATAGGCCTCGGCGATGACCTCCGCTGCAGAGAGCCCCGCGGCATAGGCGCCATGCAGGCTCTCGATATCGAAGCTCAGCCCGGTCAGGTCCGTCACGTCTCGTCCTCCAGTATTTCCACCGGCCGGTCCCACTGGATCAGCACGACACAGCCCTCCTCCGACCGCACCGAATGCACCGTGCCCTCGGGGTTCAGCACCAGAGAGCCCACGGGGTAGTCGCCGCGTTCGTCGCTCTGCATACCTTCCAGAACGAGGATCGTCTCCAGCCCCCGGTGCAGGTGTTTCGGCACCGAGGCGCCGGGGGCATAGCGCAGGAGCGCCACGGCGGGCTCACCCGCCAGCAGAGTGCAGATCTCCACCCCCTCGCGGAACGGCCCGAACTCCAGATCCTGCCAGCCGCCCTGGGCGAAGGCGGCGAAATGCTGCGGGGGGGACACGGGGCTATCCATGAAGCGCCTCCTCGATCTGAGCGACGGTCGCGGTCCAGCCGACGATGGCGCCTTGCGCCCGGATCATGGCCAGCGTCGCCGCCTTGAACTCCGGGAAATAGCTTTCGGTCGCATCCTCCGCGAGAAGGCAGTCATAGCCGTGGTCGTTGGCCTCGCGCATGGTGGTCTGCACGCAGACCTCGGTGGTGACACCGGCGAAAATCAGGCTGCGGATGCCGCGCGCCTGCAAGGCGTCGGTGAGGCCGGTGGCATGAAAGGCGCCCTTGCCCGGCTTGTCGATCACCAACTCGTCCGGCAGAGGCGCCAGCTCCGGCACGATCTCCGCCCCCGGTTCCCCGGCGATCAGGATGCGCCCCATGGGGCCCGCGTCGCCGATCCGCAGGCTGGGCGCGCCGCGCTCGCGCTTGGCGGGCGGGCAGTCCGACAGGTCGGGCCGGTGGCATTCGCGGGTGTGGATCACCGGCAGGCCGGCCCGGCGCGCCGCTGCGATCAGGCGGGCGGTGGCTGGAATGATGGCCTGCAACGGCGCGGTGTCGTTGCCGAGTGCGGCGCCAAAGCCGCCGGGCTCGATGAAATCGCGCTGCATGTCGATCACGATCAGCGCCGTCGTGCCGGGATCGAAGGGATAGGCGAAGGGGGCGGCGTCGATGGTGGCCATCAGGCGTGGCCCCCCATGTGATGGCCGATGTCCGCCAGATCCGCCTCCGCCACCGCGCGGGCATAGGCGATGCGGCCCTCGGACATGACCAGAACCCGGTCAGACAGTTCCATGATCTCGTCGAGATCCTCGGACATCAGCAGCACCGCAGCCCCCTTGTTGCGCGCGGCCATGATCCGGGCGCGGATCTCCGCGACGGCGGTGAAGTCGAGCCCGAAACAGGGGTTGGAGATCACCAGCAGGTCCACGTCGCCGCTCAGTTCCCGCGCCAGAACCGCCCGCTGCACATTGCCGCCCGAGAGCGAGGCCATGGGCGCTTCGAGCGAGGCGGTCTTGACCCGGAACGCCGCGACAAGGTCCGCGGCGCGGGCCTTCATCTCCCGTCCCGAGAGCCAGAACCGGGTCCCGCTGCCGTTGAGGTCGAAGGTGCGAAAGCCGATGTTCTCGGTCACGGACATGCGCGCGGCGCAGGCGTTGTGCAGCGGCTCCTCCGGCAGGTAGCGCACGCATTTGACGCGCGCCTCTTCCCGGGTGCTTCCATAGAGTGACGCCTTGACCTTGATCGTCCCGGCCTCCGCCGGGCGCTGGCCGGTGAGGATCTCCATCAGTTCCATCTGGCCGTTGCCGGAGATGCCCGCGATGCCCACGATCTCGCCCGCGCGCACCTCCAGATCGTCGATCACGATCTCCTTCAGGCCCGACCGGTCCCGCGCCCGGATGCCTGTCACCGACAGCACCGCCGGCCCCACCTCGCCGGCACGGGGGGCGGGTTGGGCCAGTTCCGCATCGCCCATCATCATCCGCGCCATGTCGGCATGGGTCAGCTCCGCCACCCGGCCGGACCCCGCGAGCTTGCCCCGGCGCAGGACCGTGACGTCGTCGGCATAGGCCGTCACCTCGCGGAACTTGTGGGTGATCATCAGAACCGTGATCCGCCCCTCGCGGCAGAGCGCCTTGACATGGCCCAGCACCTCGTCCGCTTCGTCGGGGGTGAGCACGGAGGTCGGCTCGTCGAGGATCAGGAAGCGCCGCCCGAGGTAGAGCTGCTTGAGGATCTCCAGCTTCTGCTTTTCTCCGGCAGACAGCGCCCGCACCGGCTGATCGAGCGGCACGGCAAAGGGCATCTGCCCCATGAACGTCTCGAGTGCTGCCTTCTCGGCGCGCCAGTCGATGATGCGCGGCGCGTCCTTGCGGCTGATCACCAGGTTCTCGGCGGCGGTCAGCGACGGAACCAGCGTGAAGTGCTGGTAGACCATGCCGAGGCCCAGCGCATGGGCGGCCTTCGGGTCGGGCACGCGGGCCTCGCGCCCGTCGACCAGCATCTGGCCGTCGGTCGCGTGGTAAAAGCCCATCATGCATTTCACCAGTGTGGATTTCCCCGCGCCGTTCTCGCCCAGAAGCGCATGGAACGTACCCGGCGCGACCCGGATCGACACGTGGTCCAGCGCGGTGAAGCCGCCGAACCGCATGGTCATGCCGACGGTCTCGACCCCGAGCGCGCCGGCCTCGAGATGGCCCATGACGGTCATGGCAGGCCCGCGATCAGCGCGTCGGCATCCGAGACAGCGCCGAAGACGCCGCCCTGCATCGTCACCATTTTCAGCGCGGCATCGTGGTTGCCCCTGTCGGTGGCGCCGCAGCAATCGGACAGGACCACGCATTCAAAGCCCCGGTCATTGGCCTCGCGCATGGTGGTGGAGACGCAGACATCGGTGGTGATGCCGCAGATCACGAGGTTCATGATGCCGCGCGTGCGCAGGATCATTTCCAGATCCGTGGCGCAGAAGCTGCCTTTGCCCGGCTTGTCGATGATGATCTCGCCGGGTTCGGGGTAAAGCTCCTCGATGATGTCCCAGCCCGGCTCGCCGCGCACGAGGATCTTGCCGCAGGGGCCCGCATCGCCGATGCCCGCGCCGATCTGCTGGCTGCGCCAGCGCTTGTTGGCGGGCAGGTCCGACAGGTCCGGCCGGTGTCCCTCCCGGGTGTGGATGATGTGGTAGCCCTTGGCGCGCATCGCGGTCAGCACGCGCTTTATGGGTTCGATGGGGGCACGGGTGAGCGAGAGGTCATAGCCCATCGCGTCCACATAGCCGCCGACGCCGCAGAAATCGGTCTGCATGTCGATGACGATAAGGGCGGTGTTCCCGGGCCTCAGGTCCCCGTTCCAGGGCCAGGCGTAGGGGGTGGAGGCGATGGTATGGGCGGGATGGTCCTTCATGGGCGGGCCTCATGAACGGTTGTCATCGAGCACCGAGGCGCACCATCGACGGGCCGCGGACCGGCGATCCCAACGTTGGTGCTGCGTGCTTTATCCCTGTCGTTCCGCCGTAGCTGTGAGCGAGGCGCTGAGGTCACCGTATCGCCGGGCCACGGGGGCGGCCCGTCGATGGTGCGGCGGCCAGCGGCCTTGATTCCGCACCGGGCGTTTAGCCCAACCGCCCCCCTCATTCCGCAGCCTCCGCCGCCGTCTCCCCGAACACCCGTACAGGCTCCGGAAACCCGCAGGAGGTGCCGTCCGTCACCTCGACCTCGTCCTCCCAGGGCAGGCGATACCGCCCTGCAGCCAGATCGGTCATGTAGGTATAGGGGCAATCCTGCGCCCCGCCCTTTACCGCCACATAGCCCCGGTGGCCGAACTGGTAGATGTTGTTCTCCACCCCCCAGTGCTTTCGCGCCTCGCGCACCAGATCGGGCCGGACCTCGGCGGTGACGATCTCGTCCGCGCGGCCGGAGGTGCCATGGGCCAGAACCTGCCCGTCGAAATTGACGATCATCCCCTCGCCCATGCTGTCGAAGGTCCCGTCGCTGCCGCACATGCAGACATTGGCCGTGACCATCAGGTTGCAGAAGGCATTGCTCTGGTTGGTGAACCGCCACGAGTCCCGGATCGGCGCGGTATAGCCGGCGGTGCGCAGCATGATCTCCGCGCCCTTGTAGGCGCATTCGCGGGCCATCTCGGGGAACATGCCGTCATGGCAGATGATCAGCGCCAGCTTGGCACCCTTCGGCCCGTCGATCACCGGGATGCCCATGTCGCCCGGCTCCCACGGCTCCACCGGCACCCAGGGGTGCATCTTGCGGTAGTAGAGCTTCAGTTCGCCCGTGTCGTCGATGATGATGCCGCTGTTCCAGGGCATCCCGCCGGGGTTCTTCTCCATGATCGAGAAACAGCCCCAGATGCGATGTTCGGCGCAGGCCGCCTTGAAGGCCGCCACTTCGGGGCCGTCGAGGCTGCACATGATCTCGGGATTGATGTCCATCGACAGGCCGTGCAGCGCGTATTCCGGAAAGACCACGAGATCCATCGTGGCCATGTTGCGCCGCGCCTTGCCGACCATCTCCACGATCCGGGCGGTCTGCGCCGCGAGGTCCGCAGGCGTCACCACCACCGGCAATTGCAATTGCACCATCCCGATCACCACGCCGTTCGGGGATTTGTTCAGACCACCCAGTCCGCTCATGCCGTGTCTCCTACTTCGTGATGGAAAGCTCGCCCGGCGCGCCGGTCATGGCGCGGGTCGGCGAGGAGGTTGCGATCAGCACGCCCAGCGTCAGCACGTAGGGGGCCGCGTAAAAGAGATAGTATCCGGTGCTGACGCCCACCGACTGCAGGGCCGGGCCGAGCGCGCCCGCGGCGCCGAAGAGGATCGCCGCCCAGAAGCAGTAGATCGGGTTCCAGCGCGCGAAGATCACCAGCGCCACCGCCATCAGGCCCTGGCCCGAGGAGATGCCCTCGTTCCAGCTTCCGGGATAGAAGAGCGACAGATACGCGCCGCCAACACCGGCAAAGGCCCCGCCCGCCGCCGTGGCCAGCGTGCGGATCAGCGGCGGGCTCAGCCCCATGGCACGGGCGGCGTCGGTGCTGTCGCCCACGACCCGGATGACAAGGCCCACCTTCGTTGCGCGGAACATCCACCAGAGCGCCACCGCCGCGACGATGCCGATCAGGAACAGCACGTTGACCTGAAGCGCCGCCCGGACCTGCGGCAGGTCCGACCACCAGCCGAAGGAAATGCTGGGCAGGTCCGGCGCCACCGGCTGGATGAAGGGCTTGCCGAAGAAGAAGGCGAGGCCCATCCCCAGCAGCATCAGCGCGATGCCGACGGCGATGTCGTTGACGCGTGGCAGCGAGCAGATCAGCCCGTGCAGCAGCCCGAAGAGCGCGCCGCAGAGCGCCGCAGCCCCCACGCCGGCCCATGCGTTCCCGGTCAGGAACGCCACCGCGTAGCCCGACATCGCCCCGAAGACGAGCGTGCCCTCGAGCCCGAGGTTGATCCGCCCCGACCTCTCGGTCAGTACCTCGCCCAGCGACACGAACAGGAACGGCGTCGAGACCCGGATCGCGCCTCCGAGCATGGCGATGGGAATGGCCCAGAGGCCCAGGTCGCTGTCCATCAGGCGGTCCTCCAGCGTTCGGGGGCGAAGAGGCGGAACCGCCCGTAGAGCGTTTCCGAGCACAGGATCGCCACGAAGACGAAGCCCTGCAGCACCAGCACCGTGGCGTCGGGCAGGTCCATCCGGCGCTGGATCAGGCCCGAGGAGGCCTCGAACCCCGCGAGCAGGATCGCCACCGGGATGATCGCCAGCGGATTGTGCCGGGCGAGAAAGGCGATGAGGATGCCGGTATAGCCGTATCCCCCCGCCAGCGAGGCGTTGGCCGATCCGTGCACGGCCGCCACCTCGAACACCCCTGCGAGCCCCGCGAAGGCCCCGCCAAGGGCGGTGAACCCGATGATCAGCCGCCCGACCGGCAGGCCCTGCACCTGCGCCGCCCGCACGTTGCCGCCGGCGATGCGCGCGGCGAAGCCCCAGGTCGTGCGCTCGATCAGCACCCAGGCGAGGATGCAGGCGACGATGCCCACGACAAGGCCCCAGTGCACGTTCCAGCCCGGCAGGTCCCCGACCCGGAGTTGCTCGGACAGCGGCGCGGTGGAGGGCTTGTTAAGGCTTGCGGGATCGCGCAGCGGACCTTCCACGAGGTGGTTCATCAGGGCGATCGCGATATAGGCCAGCAGGAGACTGGCGATGGTCTCGTTCACGCCCCGGTAGTGCCTGAGCGCGCCGACGGCGCCGATCCAGACAGCCCCCACAAGGGCGCCCGTCGCGGCCATCAGCGGGATGCCCAGCACCCCCGGCACACCGATCAGCAGGCCCGCCACCGCGCCGCAGGCGACCCCGCCCAGCACGATGGCGCCTTCGCCGCCGATCACCACCAGCCCCAGCCGCGCGGGCAGGGCGACGCACAGGGCCGCCAGCAGCAGCGGTGCCGTGCGCGACAGGGTGTTCTGCCACGAAAAGGACGAGCCGAACCCGCCCATGTAGACAATGCTGTAGAAATCCGCCGGGGATTTCCCCAGCACGGCGAGGAAAAGGCTGAACGCCGCGAGCCCCGCCAGAAGGGCGGCCACCGGGATGACCACCGCCTCTGACCGCCGCGCGACCGCGGCAAGCCAGCCGTCCGGCGAGAACGGGTCCCGCGCGCCGGCCAGAGGAGGGGTGGTCATCGCCATTGTCTGCGTCCCTTACGAGGTGGAGCCGATCACCCCGTCGACGAGGTAATCCATGCTTTCGAGCGCGATGTCGGTCTCGAGGAAGACCTCGCCCTCGGCGAGGATCTGGGCGCCGGTGTTGCTCATCAGCGGGCCCTTGTAGGCGGCGAAGCCCCCCGCCATCATCTCGGCCATCGTCGCCTCGAACTGGTTGCGCGCCGCGTCGGTGACCGCCGGGCCCAGCGGCGACATCTTGATATAGCCCTCGGCCAGACCGCCCCGGTCGAAATTGTCGATGGTCCCGCCATCCAGCACGGTCTGCACCATGCGGGTGTAGACGCCCGGCCAGTTCCACTCGGCGCCGGTCAGATACTTCTCGGGCGCGAGCGGCGACTGGTCGGCATGGTAGCCGCAGACGAAGCAGTCACGCCCGGCGGCGGTTTCCATCACCACCTTGGGGCCGTCGACGTGGCAGGTGATGACGTCGCAGCCCGCATCGGCCAGAGCGTTGGTGGCCTCTGCCTCCTTGACGGCCAGCGACCATTCGCCGGTGAAGATGACCTGGCAGGTGATCGTGGGGTCCACCGACCGCGCGCCCAGCAGGTAGGAGTTGATGTTCTGCAGCACC